>Ga0114996_10002443_pt1 | contig 24119 bp, 27 predicted proteins | sample ArcticOcean_MG_C_4_FD_87039 | JGI IMG/M metagenome (GOLD analysis project Ga0114996, IMG submission 87039) | Marine microbial communities from western Arctic Ocean - ArcticOcean_MG_CB4_134 | ecosystem: Environmental > Aquatic > Marine > Oceanic | place: Arctic Ocean: Canada Basin | collected... | reverse complement strand
TGCACTGGACGACAGGCGGGCGGCAGTGTTCGGAGTATCTCCCAGCACCGTAATGTCGTGGCTGCCCTCCTTGGAACCGACGGCGCCAACCCAGGCGACGCCCGTGTGCACTCCCGCACCCATCGGCACCCAGGGCCCAGCGGGATCTTCGTGACCCGTCGCTCTCAGGAGGTCCATGGCGGCTTGGATGGCGCGTTTGGCGTGCTCCTGTTGTACGAGACCCGGCACATACATGCCCGCCACTTGGTCTCCTATGATTTTGTCGATCAGCGCATCTGTCTGGATAAGGACCTTAGAAGCGGCGTTGTAGAAACGGTCGATCAGACGGCTGAAATCCTTGGGGCTCATACTCTCGGCGATGGTCGTCGAGCCGCGGACGTCGGCGAAGAGTAGAGATAGTTCCACCTCCGCTCCGCCCTGGTGTTGCTCGGCGTACTTGTCGCACCGATCACACACGGAGGGATTCAGCCTGGAAGGCTGACGCCTAGCGAGGAGGTGCCCCAACCCACGGAAAGGTGCATAGCAGAATCTGCAACGGGGGTTCGATGGGAGCCGAGAGAAGAGTTTCCTTGCCTTCGCCAGCCGGGCATCAACAGAGCCGGTTTCGATGGGAGCCGAGAGAAGAGTTTCCTTGCCTTCGCCAGCCGGGCATCAACAGAGCCGGTTAGGAAGTCCTGCCAGAATTGGTCGTGTTTTGACTCCAACGGTTCGCGCATGGGCGTCCTCCAAAAATGCCTCTTAGGTGGGCGTTGCTACACATTCATCCGGTACAGCGCAGCCGCATTGTCACGCGTCATCTTGCGCTTCAGCGCCGGGTCAAGCGAACCCATCGTCTTCTCTAGTATGGCTGCGGAGTCGGGCCAGACGCCGTCCAGGTGCGGATAGTCCGACCCCCAAAGGAAGTTGTCTGGGTACATGGACGCCAACTGCGGCCCGGCAACGTCCTCCTGGAAGGTCGCATAAACTTGGCGTCGAAAAGCCTCGCTGGGTGGATTGGGAGTCAGGTTCTTCCATTCGTCGTAGGAGTCTTCCCACTCGTAGTCCATCCTGGCCAGGAGATAAGGGATCCAGCCGGTGCCGCTCTCCGCCATCACGACCTGCGCCTGCGGATGGCGGTCCAAAACTCCCCCGAAAATGATAGAAGCGACGGTGTAACCCATGTTCATAGGCATGGAGGACATCCATGCGGCGCGGTCGGCAAGGCTCGTTGAGGCTGCAATACGGTCCCGGGCTGCCGGAATGTGAATATGCACGGGGAGCCTGTGCCGTGCGGCGGCTTCCCAAAGAGGGTCCCAGTAGGAGTCCCAGGCGGGCCTGTCGGGGTCGTGGAGAGACACTTCGAGCCCTGACAGCCCCAACTCTGCAGCGTGCGCAATCTCGCTAACGATGGCTTCCAAGTCGTCTGGTGGGACGGCAGCCAGGGCATAGAAGCGTCCTGGCCTGGAAGCACAAAGCTCGGCCATGAATTCGTTGTAGAGGGAGCAGACGACTTGTGCCAGATCGGGCTCCACTGTGGCCATGTACTTCCAGCGGCGCAGTGGACCGTAGATAAGCTCGGCGTCGACGCCGTCACGTTCCATGTCCTCAATGCGCTTGTCCGGGTCCGACGGTCGCAACCCCTCTGCGAAGCCAGCGGCCAGCATGGCCTGGCCCCTGCGGGTGCGGGCAAGGTTCTGTTTCAGGTAGGTGGGCCCCCACAGTCCAAGCGTTTGATCGCCGGCCATCCAGTAAGAGGCGCCGTCTTTCTCAACCACCCTGGGCACGCGATCTTTCATTGCGGATGGAGCGCGTTCTACGAAGACCTCAGGGGGAAGATACTCAGGATCCAGGTGGCAGTCCGCTGAGATGATGTCGTGTGGCATGGTTCGCTCCTTAAGGGGTCTTCTCGTAACTAAAGGCGTCGATCCCACGCCTGGATGGAGCGTCTATGCTGAGAGGGTTAGTGACTTCCAGGGGCACTACGCCCGCTTCTCTCAATAGATGGACATTGTCTTGTGAGCCGAGCTGTTCCGCCACCTTACCGCCATACATCCTGAAAACGTCTACCGACGTCCAGAGTAGGCGCTTGCCTTGAGGTGTATTGGGCTCTCCGGGGAGATGGCCGTAGAAGTTGGTCCGGGCCACGACCCTATCTCCCTCACCGAAAAGGTCCTCAACGGTTGCGCGGAGGCCAGGGAAGGCGTCCCGCATCCTTATAAAGGCTGGCTTGATAAAGGCTGGCTTGAGGCGCTCGATGCCATATTCAGGCTCGGGGTCTTCAGGAATGGCAGAGGTGTTCATCTCCGCATCGTGATGATAGATCTCATACAGGGCGTCGAGATTTCCCTTGTTGACCACTTCCGCGTAAAGGAGTCGGATGGCTGCTTTATTGCGCTCTAGAGACATGCCCACCTCTTAACAAAACCACTGATCTCTAGCGTCTCGTGGAGCGGAAGAGATTAAGGAAAGGTAGCGGAAGCGCTACGAGTTGGATCTGCCAGTCCCGCGCCCTTTGGCTGGGTTCTGGGGAGCAAACGTGCTAAAGCCGGTTGTTGTAGAGCCCATGGCGGTGATGGGCTTGGTGACTTTCAGAGGCACGACCCCGTTGTCTCGCAACAAGTGGACATTGTCTTGTGAGCCGAACTGTTCAGCTACCTTGCCCTTGTGCATGCGAAAAACGTCGACGGATGTCCAGAGGAGGTGCTTGCCTCCCGGGGTGTTGGGCTCTCCCGGCAGATGCCCGTAGAAGTTGGCCCGAGCGACAACCCGATCGCCCTCCCCGAACAAGTCTTCTATGGTTGCCTGGAGACCGGGGAACGCTTCGCGCATTTTGATGAAGGCCGGCTTGAGTCGGTCGATGCCGTACTCAGGCTCAGGGTCTTCCGGGATGGCGGTGGTGTTCATTTCCGCGTCGTAATTGAACACGTCTGCCATGGCGTCAAGGTTTCCCTTGTTGATGACTTCGGCATAGAAGCGCCGTATGGCGGCCTTGTTTTGTTGAAGAGACATAAGTCACCTTGTGAGGCCTGTGCAGGGTGGATTTCAGTCTGGCCTGAAGTCGGAGCGATTCCCAGCTATTTGGAGGACGTCTCAGAAAACAGACTGAAGCGGTTCGGCCTGCCGATGGAAGCGTCTTGTTCCTTTGGCTGCACCACGCCAGCTTCCTCTAATAACTCTATGTTGTCCTGGGAACCGAAGTGTTCCGAGATTTTGCCGCGGTACATTCGGAAGACATCCACTCCCGTCCACAGCAACTGCCTCCCTGTAGCGGCGTTGGCCTGTCCGGGAAGGTGGCCGTGATACCGGACCCGCGCCGCCACCCTGTCTTTTTCTTCGACGAGGTCGTCGATAATGGCATGGAGGCCGGGGAACGCCTTGTGCAACTTAGCGAAGGTGGGCTTCATGCGTTCGAAGCCATATTGAGGGTAGTCGGGTTCCGGGATCGCCGTGGTGTTCACCTCGACATCCGGCATGTAGATATCCCCCAAGACATCGACGTTGCCTTGGTTGATTACCTCTTCGTAGAACCGCCGAATGACTGACTTATTGTCTTGTGGCACTGGTCACCTCCCCGGAATCGATGAATTCGCATTATCGCACGATGGAATACATCGTCAAGGGCCGGGATTTATTGACGCATCCACGTGCCCCTGCTAGAATCCGCCTACTCAAATCGACAGGCGTTGTACAGACAGCATAACAGGTGCCCTGAGGGGCTTCTGTTTCCACCGAAGGAGGAAGGTTCATGTTGGTCATAGGCACCGAAGCGGGAGCATACAGAATCTCAGACAGCGGTGAGCAGCTCGGGTCTGCGCTTGATGGAATGTGGTTCAATGAGATCACACCTGACGGGTCAGGACGCCTCCTGGCTAGCGTACGCGACAATGGTGTGTATGTGAGCACGGACGATGGAGAAACGTGGCGCTCGGTCTTGGACAACGTAGATGCTTGGACCGTCGCGGTTTCTCCAACCGGCACCCTTTACGCGGGTATCCAAAAAGGCTTGTACCAGAGCACGTCCGGCGGAGAAGAGTGGGAAGAGCTCACGGGCCTGCAGGATCTGCCTACCTTCGAGAACTGGGGCTTTCCGTTGGCTCCTCACGTAGCCAACGTTCATTTCCTGGCCTTCTCACACAAGGACTCGGACACTATCTACGCTGGCGTTGAGGTTGGCGGAGTTATTGCCTCCTCGGACAGAGGCAAGACTTGGAGAGACCTGAGGGAAGGCCTTCATCTGGACATCCACACTCTAGTGAGTGCCCCTGGCAATGAAGACGTTCTTCATGCCGCTACGGGCAGAGGTATGTTTAGGAGCCTGGACGCCGGCGAGTCTTGGGAGGCAGTGAACGAGGGCCTGGAGTCCATCTACATGATTCCGGCCATGATTCATCCCAAGGACCCGCAGGTGCTATTCACGGCGGCATCTCAGGGCAGGCCCCGGTACTGGAGACGTGAGGAAGGCGCCGACGCCACCATGTATCGAAGCAAGAACGGGGGCGACAGTTGGGAGCCCATTATGGGCGGCCTGACGGACAGGACACACGGGCTGGTCATGGGCTTTGCCGCAGACCCTGACAACGACGACACTATTTATGCTGGCACCAGCGATGGAGAGGTGCTGGTCAGCCGCAACCTAGGCGACTCTTGGAGCACGTTCACCGAGGGTTTGCCCTCGATTTACTGCCTAACCGTCGTCTAGAAATAACCAACAGATCGGTCATAGAAAGCGGCCCCAATGGCGGGGCCGCTTTCTTGTTTTCGTTACCCCAGGATGTTGCCAGCACGGGCGGCATGGCATTCAGCCCTGCCATGACCTTTGGCAGAATGCGACCGGAAGTCCGTCCCCAACGTCTACTCAATTTGGGATGGTAGAGTAGGGGAGCTTCGGCGTAGGCCGACCGCGAGAGGAGGTTCAATGCCTGAGCGGCGTGTCGTCGGTAAGCCCGTGGCTCATCACGAGGGGCCAGACAAGGTGCGCGGCCGCACCCAGTACACCGCAGACTTCTTCTTGCCCAACATGCTGTGGGGCAAGACCCTGCGCAGCCCACTTCCCCACGCCCGCATTCTCCGCGTAGACACCTCACGGGCACAGGCATTGGACGGTGTCCATACCGTCATATCGGGCGCAGACCTCCCGCCTTACCGCTTTGGACGCTATCTCCGTGACATGCCTGTGTTGGCCTGGGACACTGTCAGGTTTGTTGGGGAGCGGGTTGCCGCAGTCGCTGCCGACGATCCCGACATCGCTGATGAGGCGCTCAGTCTTATCGATGTCCAATATGAAGAGTTGCCCGCTGTCTTCGACCCGCTGGAAGCTTCCCAGGAGGGCGCTCCCGTTCTCCACGAAGGCATGGTCTATGACGGGGCCTATACTCATCCTGAAGCACCGCTCCTCAACAATCTCTGCGCATACGGGAAATGGGGCAGGGGAGACGTAGAGGCGGAGTTTGCCAAGGCCGACCGCATATTCGAGCACACGTTTCGCACCCCTATGGGCCACCAGGGCTATATCGAACCTCACGCATGCCTCGTATCCGTAGATGCCTCAGGCCACACTGATATCTGGGCGTCCAATAAGTCGCCTTGGACTTTGAGACAACACATGGCCGCCACGCTGGACTTGCCGCCCGACAATTTCACCGTCCATCCGGTGTCCATTGGCGGGGATTTCGGGGGTAAGGGCCAGGCCCTTGATCCGCTGATTGCCTACCTTCTTTCTCAACGCTCTGGAAGACCGGTCAAGATGGTGCTCAGCTATGCGGAAGAGTTGCTCGCCATGAACCCTCGCCACCCCAGCATTGTGACCGTCAAGACAGGTGTTACCAATGACGGCCGCTTATGCGCGCAACACACCCAGGTCACTTTCAACAACGGCGCTTATGGTGCTTTCAAGTCTGTTCCCTACCTAAACATGCCTGGCGTCAGGCGAGCTGCAAGCTGCTACCGCATCCCGGCTACTTCAATCGAAAGCTCGATCATTTACACCAATACGGTGCCGGGCGGCTTTATGCGGGCTCCCGGTGGGCCTCAGGTAGCGTTCGCTGTAGAGGTCCAGTTCGACATTATCGCGAAGGCATTGGGCATGGACCCAGCTGCTTTCAGAATGCAAAACCTCCTGACTGAAGGAGAAACGTCCACGCTGGGTAGCCGCTGGGAACACTTCGACGGCAAGGAGACGCTGGCGAAAGCTCTGGACGTTGTTGGATGGAACACTCCAAAGAAGGGAGCCTTTGTGGGCAGAGGCATGGCGATGCACGAGCGCTCAGGCGGGCCGGGCACCGCTAGCGTCAAGTTGCTGCTTGATGGAACGGGCCATGTGTCGGTTCATACCGGGGTCTACGACGCGGGCCAAGGGGCACTGACGGCGCTCCGCCAAATTGCGGCCGAGGCGCTGGCGCTGCGTCTTGATGACGTGAGCGTCCATCCTGTCGCTATGGATGGGGAGTTTAGTCAGGACGATGGCTTGGGCGCTACCCGCACGACCCACGTGGCCGGCAACGCCGTCCTCCAAGCCGCCAAACAATTGAGGAGTCGGTTGCTCCGAGCAATGGTCGGCCGTATGGGAGTATCCGAAGATATATTGACCTGGGATGGCGCGAATGTGGTTGGCCCTGGCCGGACCGTTTCCTTCAAGGAAGCCGCGAGCCGAGCTGTTGAGGCCAACGGGGGGCTCATTGTTGAGGCCGTAACGCTGCAATCGAAGGAAGCAGAACATACGTCGTTCACGGCCCAGGTGGCCGAGGTGAAGGTGGACCCGGACACGGGTCATGTACAGGTGCGGAAGCTGGTCACTGTCCATGAGGTGGGTACCGTCATCAACGAACTAGCGCATCAAGGTCAGGTGGAAGGCGGCATTGTTCAAGGGCTTGGGTTCGGAACAATGGAGGAGATGCCCGTCGAAGAAGGCAGGCCCACCACGCTCCATATGGGGGATTTCAAAGTCCCGAACATTGCGGACGTGCCTGAGTTGGAGACCGTTCTTTTGAAGCGCTCCGGAGGGTCGGCCCCGTACCAGGCGAGGGTCATTGGCGAGGTGAGTAACGTTCCTCTGGGTGCTGCTATTGCCAACGCAGTCTACGATGCTATTGGTGTTCCTCTGTTTGAACTGCCTGCCACAGCGGAGCGCGTCTACCGGCTGCTGCAGGAATTCGATAAGGCATGAATTCCCTAAACCGCTTTAATGAGGTGTCCTAAGGCCAGCCGAAAAACTTTCCCGAATGATGGAGCAAGCTCATGAAGGTAGCCATAGGGAGCCCCAACGTAGTGAAAGGAGTGGACGCTCGCTTGCTGATGGAGTGGGCGTCTAGAGTGGACGGCGGCCCTTTCTCAAGCCTCGGCACCATGGATATCGTCTCCTCCTACGGCTACGAGCCATTGGCTGTGCTGGCTGCTGCTGCGGCAGTAACCCAGAGGGTGCGCCTCATGACCAACATCATGTTGGGGCCCGTGAGAAATTCATTGATCCTGGCCAAGCAGGCCCTGAGCATCGACGCCATTTCCGGCGGGCGTCTCACCCTTGGCCTTGCTGTGGGGAGTCGCGAAGGGGACTATTTGGGCTCTCCGGTGCCTTTCCGGCAGCGAGGCCGTGGGTTCGAAGAGCAACTGGTTCTTATCAAGCGTCTCTGGGCCGGGGAGCCTGCCAGAGATGGGGGAGGTCCAGTAGGTCCGCCCCCGGCACAGTCCGGTGGACCGGAACTCCTTGTCGGTGGCTATTCTTCGCAGGCCCTGGACCGGGCAGGCCGCCTCGCCGATGGATACATAGCGTCAGGCGCTTCTGCAGAGCAGGCCCTGGCAACCTTTACCAGAGCGAAAGAGGCATGGAACGCCGCTGGGCGTACGGGGGAATTTCGTTTCGTGGCCATGCAGTCCTTCGCCCTCGGCCCCAAGGCCCAAGAGGGGGGCGAGGCCCACATCCGTAGCTTCTATGGTGCTTCCGCAGCCATGCAGATGGTGCTGGACACCTTTCTCCGGACGCCTGCGCAGGTGAAAGACGCTCTCAGCGCCTTTTCTGATGTAGGCGTTGACGAGTTTGTCTTGTCGCCGGCCATCGCTGAGCTTGATCAGATCGATCGATTGGCTGACCTCATCGGGTAGGAAGGTAAGCAGCCCCCTTTTTTAGTTCGGATAGCGATTTCCAGCATGGCTCTGGCTGGCCTCGCGTTGCGCTCGCCAGATACGCCCCCGTAGAATTGTTGTTCACATCTGTTCGTATGGAACGTGCCCATGACCACTTCCCAGAAGCCGCAGGAAATCCCCAAGGCGTATGAGCCGAATACCGTCGAGCAGCGGCTTTACCAGAATTGGGAAGAGCGCGGCTATTTCACTCCCTCCCCTGACCCGGACAAAGAGCCTTTCGTCATTATCATGCCGCCGCCCAATGTCACGGGCAGCCTGCACTTGGGTCACGGGATCACCGCCTCTCTACAGGACGCTCTGACCCGCTGGCATCGCATGTTGGGCAAATCTGCCCTCTGGCTCCCAGGCACGGATCATGCAGGCATCGCCACGCAAATGGTGGTGGAGCGTGACCTCGCCACTGAAGGCCTAACTCGTCACCAATTGGGCAGGGAGAAGTTCGTGGAGCGGGTCTGGGAGTGGGTGGCGAAGTATGGAAGCATCATCACCCAGCAGCACAAGAGCCTGGGGGCTTCCTGCGACTGGACTCGCGAGGCGTTCACTTTGGACCCAGGACCCGCCCGCGCCGTTCGCACTACCTTCGTCAATCTGTACAACAAAGGCCTTATCTATCGAGGCGAACGCATCATCAACTGGTGCCCTCGCTGTGGCACGGCCCTTTCCGATCTGGAGGTGAACCACCAGATGGAGGCAGGCAAGCTATACCACCTCCGTTACCCCATCGAAGGGGACGACGGGTATCTGGTCGTCGCCACAACTCGACCTGAGACGATGGTTGCTGATACTGCAGTGGCTGTGAATCCGGATGATCCACGCCACAACCACCTTATCGGCAAGACGGTTCTGCTACCCATCATTGGCCGGTCGCTGCCCATTATTGGTGACGAAGCAGTTGAGGTAGAGTTCGGCACCGGCGCCTTGAAGGTCACACCTGGCCATGACGCCACGGACTTTGAAGTGGGTCAGCGCCATGGCTTGCCAGTCATCAATGCGATGAACCTGGACGCTACCATGAACGAACAGGCGGGTCCCTACGCAGGTATGGACCGGTTCGCCGCCCGCGAGGCCATAGTTAAGGAGCTTGAAGAGCAAGGTTTAGTAGACCGGCTGGAGGACTACCAGGTGTCGCTGGGGCATTGCCAGCGGTGCGACACCGTGGTTGAGCCTCTTGTAAGCAAGCAATGGTTCGTGCAGATGGAACCCTTGGCGAAGCCAGCCATTGAAGCGGTGCGCGACGGCACAATCAAGATCGTTCCAGAGCGATTCGTCAACGATTACATGCACTGGATGACCAATATTCGGGACTGGTGCATTTCCCGGCAACTCTGGTGGGGGCACCGGATCCCCGTATGGTACTGCGACGACTGTGGACACGAGATGGCTGCCGTCGAAGCCCCTGAGCGGTGTGAGAGTTGTCAGTCGGCCGCCCTGACGCAGGACCTTGATGTGTTGGATACCTGGTTCAGTTCTGGCCTATGGCCTCACTCAACCCTGGGCTGGCCCGACGATACCGAAGACCTGCGGTATTTCTACCCGACCACGGTCATGGAAACGGGTTACGACATCATTTTCTTTTGGGTAGCTCGCATGGTGATGCTGGGGATCGAGAATATGGGAGAGGCCCCGTTCAAGACCATCTACCTGCACGGCCTCGTGCGCGACGCCCAGGGTAAGAAGATGAGCAAGACCTCAGGGAACGTGATGGACCCTCTTGACCTTGTTAAGGAGTACGGCGCGGACGCTCTTCGCGTTGCCCTTATGGTCGGCGTGACGCCTGGCAACGACATGCGCCTCTCGCCGACCAAGGTGGAAGCGGGGCGAAACTTCGCCAACAAGCTTTGGAACGCCGCCCGGTTTGTCTCTATGAGTCTGGAGGGACAGGAAGAAGCCCTGCAAGGCTGGAGCAACCCAACGCCTCAGCATCGTCATGACCGCTGGATTATGAGCCGCTTGGCTCTGGTGACCCGGCAGGTCAACACTTACCTGGAGCAGTTCCAGATCGGAGAGGCGGCGCGGGTGCTTCAGGACTTCTTGTGGAGCGAGTACTGCGACTGGTTTATTGAAGTTGCCAAGGTGCGCCTGCGGAACGAGCCCGAAGCGCCTTCACCGTTGCCATTCCTGGCGCATGTTTTGGAGCAGGTCTTGCGCCTCCTCCACCCATTCATGCCCTTCATCACGGAGGAAGTGTGGCAAAACTTGATCGCCCGGCTGCCCTCCGAATTGCCCCTTCCTGATTCCATCATGCTGGCTTCCTATCCCACGGATGCTGGTGTTGAGGACAAGAATGCTGAAGAAGAGATGGCGCTGACGATGAGTATCGTCCGGGCTATTAGGGCTGTACGGGCCGAGTTCAAACTGCCCCCGGCTCAGTTGATGGAGGCGGTGGTGGAGGCCAAGGGCCTGACAAGTGTGGCTGTTGAGGAAGAGCCTTACGTTACACAACTGGCGCGCATTGGCGAATACACAGTCCTGGCCGAAGGACAGGAGCGGCCTTCGATGGAGAACGCTGTTACGTTGGTGCTGAGCCAGGCGGCTGTGCTTGTTCCGCTGGGCGGCCTCGTCGATCTTGCTGCTGAGCGACGCCGTTTGGAGAAGGAGCTCGCTGAAGGGCAGCAAAACATGCAACGGCTCGAAGGTCGGCTGGGGGACGCGGCTTTCCTAGAGAAGGCGCCTGACAACGTGATCGAGCGGGAGCGGGAACGGCTGGCGTCCCTGCAGGAGCAGGGCATGCGACTCAGGGAGTTCCTAGCCCAACTGGGTGGCTAGGAAACCGCTAACTCGACTCAACGTCATTCGAAAAGCACCTGATCCCCGGCTCGGAATGTATTCAGCTCCGCTAGGCCCGCGCCGCTCTCGAGGGCGTTTGGATAGTCTTCATACGCCGATAGACCGTCAGCTGATCGTCTGGGACCACTCCCTTTGACTTCCTGCATACTGCTTGGCGTCATGCTTAAGGCCCTTTGATGTCCAAGTCACGTCTGTATAGGCGATGGGGTACCATGGACATGGCTTCGGGCTAGATTCTCTCTAGCAGGTTCAACGTGGCTGATCCTCTTGCTGTTACCTTTGATCTCTGGCAGACCCTGATTGTTGATCAACCAGGGGGTGCAGAGACCCGCAGACGCTGGCGATTACAAGGCGCATTTGATGCGCTGAACAAGGCTGGCTTTCCAGCAACTTGGGAGCAGGTCCACAACGCCTACGACGGATGCCTGGGTGTTTGCCAGGAAGTTCGCGGCCAAGGTGAAGATGTCTCCTTTTCGGGGCAGATACGCATCTTCCTGAATCAGATCCAGTCTGGGCTTACTGACAGGCTGACCTCCGAAACCCTTGCAGAAATCACAGAGACGTATCGAGACGCCTATTTTTCCTGTCCGTTACCGGCGGCTCCGGGGTCCTATGAAGTGCTGAACGATCTTCAGCAGCGGGGTGTGCGTCTGGGCCTCATATCGAATACGGGTACTACTCCCGGCGCAACCTTTCGCCAGAGCCTTAAGAGTCTTGGTCTCCTCGACTATTTCGATGTCCTCACCTTTTCCGATGAGGTTGGATTGGCCAAACCGTCCCCCCGTATCTTCCACCTCACGCTCGAACAACTTGGGGTAACTCCTGGGCGAGCCATTCACGTCGGCGATGCCCTTGAGCATGACATAGCTGGGGCCATGGCGGCAGGCATGGGGTCCCTATGGATCAACCATGGAAATGGCCGAAGCCCAGACCCCGCGCCCGACGCTGCAGTGGGCAGTATGGAACAGGTCTTACCTGAGCTAGCTCGCCTGTTGGGGCGTCTTGCTGATTGATGGGGAATGGGGAGCAACGTGAGAGAGCGCGCCGGGGAACTCAAGCGCTGGTGGGAAACGCTCTCGCAGCGGATCAAGGGCAGTCCCTTGGCAAACCATCCGCTTGCCCTGTTGGTGACACGGGTGGTTCGAGACCTGAACCGCGACGATGGCACCCACATGGCTGCTGGGGTTGCCTACTATGCCTTTATCTCTTTGTTTCCCCTCGTGCTGGGCTTATTGGCCATTGGGGGCGTTGTCCTGGGCTCGGCTGAGGGCCTTCAGGAGGAGCTGCTAGCCTTCATCGCCAACTATGTCCCCGGCTCTGCGGAGTTGGTTTCCGACAACGTCGACACGGTGGTCCGGTACAGTACGCCGTTGGGGATCGCCTCGCTTGTGGGACTGTTCTGGACGGCCAGCGCCGTTTTTGGCGCTATCACCCGTGCCGTCAACCGCGCATGGGGTGTGCGACGTGACCGGCCCTTCTATCGTAGCAAGCCGAGACAAATGTTTATGGCGTTGTCCCTGGGGCTGCTTTTCCTAGCCTCGATGGCTCTTAGCTCTGCTGTGAGCTTTCTCAGCAATGTTCGTATTGATGTGCTGGGATGGGAGGTCACGGGGCCATCAGGACTGGTGAACCTCATGCTTCAGATCGTGCCTTGGGCGATTACCCTTTCTATTTTCCTGACCCTCTACAAGTTCCTGCCGAACTGCAAGACGTATTGGCGTTATATCTGGCCGGGCGCATCGGTGGCTGCGTTGTTATTCGTGCTGGCCCAGAGCCTTTTCCTTTGGTACTTGCGGAACTTTGCTGCCTACGACGAGGTCTACGGTCCGTTGACGTCCGTTATCGGCCTGCTGTTCTGGGCATATCTGTCTGCCCTGATCCTCATCATTGGTGCAGAGATCAGCAGCGAATATGAGAAGCTGCGGAATGAAGGCAGGCGATGGATTGGGCTGAAACAGCCGGAAGCGGGGAGCCTAGAGGGTTAGCCCGGCGGGAGCTATCCGCTGGCCGTAGACCCGTCCTGTTCTTCTAGGGCCTGCCGGAGGGCCTTGACCTCGCGCTCAAGCTCTCGTTGCCGTCGCGAGAGGACCAGAATATAGACGACCAGGCCCACGAATACGATGGTGTAGGCGGCAAACAGGAACGGCAGGTTTCCCTCAGGGTTGGACTCCTGCCCCAGGATGGATCGGGTAACGGCGAAGGCCGGCACCGGCACAATGGCCAAGGCAATTATGACGAGCGCAATCAAGGTATGCAGATGTCGGGCCATGAAGCTCCTAGGGGCGTGATCCCCGGCGTTGCATGTTGAACAGGTGAAGTGCATCGACGTCGTCTTCTGAACGGCGCAATTTGTAACGATGCACCATGAGGGCTGCGAAGAACAGGGCAAAGGATAGCATGGAGACCATGAGCGTTAGCCCAATCGATGCCCCTATTTCGGAATCGGCGGATCGGCCAGGTCCAATAACCTTTTCTGGATGAGATAGGTTGCCCCACAACTCCACTGAGAAATAGACAAAGGGCGCTGTCAGCCCCGCCAGCACTCCCAGCACCGCTGCCGAGCGAGCGCCGCGTTCCCCTGGAGGCGAGTAGGCACGCAGTGCCAGGTAGGCCACTCCCATCAACCATAGGATGAGAAGGGTCGTGAGCATCGGCTCCCACGTCCACCAAGCGTTCCAGGTGGGCTTGGCCCAGATCGCGCCAGTGACGATGGTTAGGGTCAAGGCTAGTACTCCCACCTCGGCCGCAGCGTACGAGAGGGCGTCCCACCGCTGGCTCCGCTTCCACAGGTACACGGCGCTGGTCACAAATAGGAGCCCGAAGATTGCCAGGCTGGCCAAGGCGACGGGGACGTGAAGGTACATGATCCGCTGCACCACGCCCTGATTGATCTCGGTGGGCACCCAGAAAAAGATCAAAACGAGGCTGGCCATGACCGAACTGGCAGAGAGGAGCAACAGCAACTCTCTCCGAGTGACCAGGGGCAGGCGTTTCTGTTGGAGGCTCGTGGTGAGCCTTGCCATCGGTTTACTCCTCTAGCACATATTCAAAAAGAAAGGCGGCGACGACGAGGAACAGGATATCGAAAATCGCAACAAGTTGGAACCAACTGGCTGATGCCGCCCAACCCTCGCCTGCTAGGGCATTGCCCGTGACTTTCACCGCCCCAAGAAAGACCGGCACCGTCACCGGCATCAGAAGGAGCGGCAGCATGATGTCCCTTGACCGGGTATTGACTGCGGTAGCCGAGAAAACCGTTCCCACGGCGGCGAAACCCAGGGTGGACGCCAGTGATATTGCGATGAATGACGGCAGAAAGAAGGGAAGGTTGAAAAGAGCGGCAAACACAGGGTAGATCATGATTTCCATCAGGACCATAAACAGGAAGCTAGCCAGTAGCTTGCCCACATAAATGGCCTCTCGACCTGCCGGGGACAGGAGCAGACCGTCCATGGTCCCCTGCTCCTTTTCCATGACGAAACCTCGATTCAATCCGAGCATTCCGGAAAAGGCAAAGGCCACCCAAACGATGCCGGGCGCAGTTACGGCAACCAGCTCGGGCGCTGGATCAAGGGCAAAGTTGAAGATGACCACGACGAGCAGGGCGAAGATGAACAACGAGGCCACCACGTCGCGGGTGCGCAACTCTAGAAGAAGATCCTTCCACAAGATCGCTGCCATTGGCCTGAAGAAGCCGCTCACAACGTACTTCCCGTGAGAGCCATGTAGGTGGATCTCACCTCTGCGACCGTGACCCCTGCGCATTGCTCCAGGTAGGCTATGCGCCCATCGGCAAGAATGGCCACCTGGTCGCCTACGGCAAGGCCGCGCTCGAGGTTGTGGGTAGTCATGACCACGGTTCGCAAGGAATCGGAGCTAGGGGAACGCAGGGTGTGCTCCAACATCTCCACGGCCTCTGAATCGAGGCCCGACTCCGGCTCGTCCATCAACAGGATGATTGGGTCATGGAGCAGAGCTCTGGCTATGGACACCCGCTTCTGCATGCCGTGAGAGAGCGTGCGGGCCTTGACCTCCAACCGGCGCTCCATCCCCAGCGCTGCCAGGCATTGAGCAATCTTCTCGTGAGGGCGCTTGAGGTCATACATGCGGGCGTAGAACGCAAGGTTTTCTCCAACCGTGAGATCTCCGTAGAGGAGCGGCTGGTGAGTGACTACACCAATGATCCGGCGCACCGCCGGGGCGTTTCTCAAAGGGTCTATGCCGGCCACCCGAATCTCGCCGGATGTGGGTCGGGCTAGAGTGGCAAGGATTCTGAGGAGCGTCGTCTTCCCTGAGCCATTGGCGCCGAGGATCGTGAGGAACTGTCCCCAGGGAACCTCCAAGTCAATGCCCCTAAGCGCAGCCACTCTGCCAAAGGACTTCCGAACGTCCCGTGCCAGGACGGCCAATTGGCCCTTGTCTTGGGTCTCAGGCTTCAAGAGGGTCACTGCAGCCATTCATGGCCCACGGCTTGGGAGGAACGGACGCGATGAGTAGGAGGAAAGAACTCGGATTCAGGATCTGCCCAGACTGAAAAACTTGCTGCTCGGTATTATGATGTGAGCGATTGCAATGGAAAGGGCTTTCTTTTCCTGCTGCAAGGTCATTGCTGTCCTTCATATACCTGCCTGACACCGTATACATGCTAAACGCATTCCTCGTGGGTGGTGCTTCATTTGCTTCCCCACCCTATTATAGCGAGGCAGCGATGTTGGAGACCGGGCCTCAATCAAGGTGCTCGCGAGCGAGTCAATGCAAGGGAATTGTTGGAACGTGTTGGAATACCAACACAGAGTGTGCTTTTGCTTGACACCTGGGAATTCCGGGCTCTAGTGTTAGCAGGCTGGAGTGGGGGATTCGACGGGAAAAGGCTTAACAGCAAAGAGGAGGCTGAAATGGCACTGACTCAATTGGCGGACACCGTTCAGACGATCAGAGAGGATGAGAAGGCGCGAGAGGCCATCGCCGCAGGCGAGACGGAACTCTGGGGCTCCTTCACTGAAGAAGAGCGACAGGCCTTGCAAGACTTGGCCCGGCGCGTAAGCAGTGGCCAAGGCATACCCAAGCACCAAGAGCGGAGCAAGAGTATTCTGCGGTGGCTGTAGGTTTGGGCGAGCGGCAGGGATTGGGGTGGATCTCGAGGTAGGCAGGAAGGAAGTTGGGCGCTATGTTGAGGAGCTCATCGACCGGCACTGCGAAATCGAGGCCGCCGCGGCATATGTAAAGCACCTGCTCTCGATTCCCGGCATGGTACTTAGGGGGGGTTCTCATCGCAGCACTTACCTTGGGTATCCGACGCTTGTCGGCGGCTTTCCAACTTGAGACGCCAACGGAAATGGAAGAACTAGGGGAGGGGCCGAAGTCACGAGAGTCTCTTGCCGGTCAGGTTCGTCAAGCCGAACGGCACCGCTTGGCTCTGGAACTTCACGATGGGCCATTGCAGAGTCTGACCAGGGCATTCCTCCAGCTCGGGACTACGCCTGGGATTGAGCCAGCAATGGAGAGCCTGGATCAGGCGGTCAGAGAAATGCGGCTGCTGGTCCAGTTTGGTACCCCTCCAGGAGTGGCCGAAGACTTCGTTGGAACACTGGAGCGGTTGATCAAAACCACTGAAGACCTGTCGCAAATTGCCATGGTCTTTGGCGTTCAAGGGAATGAACGGCTGGAGTCCCTGCCGACCGAAAAGAAGGTAGCTCTTTATCGCGTGCTTCAAGAGGCGCTTTCAAACGTCGTAAGGCATTCGAAAGCCGCTGAGGCGGTGGTGAGGGTAGAAGCGGACCGCAGCAAGGCCCGGTTGGTGGTGCGAGACAATGGCGTTGGGTTTGATACAGCCCAGTCCATACAAGGCGGGCACTTCGGTCTACAGGGATTCAAGGCCAGAGCCGAGGCTGAGGGTGGCGCCTGTGACATCCAGTCCAAACCCGGAGCAGGTACCACAATTGCCTTTGAGATTCCCTATGAGTAAGCGACGGATGGGCGGCGACTGAGGCTTAATCCTAAAGCGAGCAAAGAGAAAGGGACGCATTAGGCGTCCCTTTCTCTTTGCCAATCCATACTACTAAATCTACGGGCGGGGTTACTTTTCGGCGCTGCCCACCGTGTCCATGATCAAGCGGGTGACTACATAAGGATCCATGTTGGCATTGGGGCGCCGGTCCTCGATATACCCTTTGCCTTCTACCTGGACCTGCCAGGGGATGCGGACAGAAGCGCCACGGTCGGAGACTCCGTAGGAGAACTCCCTGTAGGACGCAGTCTCGTGGAGACCCGTTAGGCGCTCCTCGATGCCGAAGCCGTAGTGCGGTATATGCAGGTCGTGCTTCGTCTTGAGTGCTTCTGCGGCGTCCACGTTCGGCTGATAGCTTGATCGCATCTTCTTGGTGGACAGGTTCGTGTGCGCCCCTGCGCCGTTCCAGTCGCCACGCACGGGCTTCGGGTAGAGGGTTGCGCTTACGCCGGAGTCTTCGCCCGCTCGGTAGAGCAAATAGCGTGCCATCCATAGCTCGTCTGACACTTCCAGACCGCCAACAGGGCCAACCTGGAACTCCCACTGGCCTGGCATAACCTCGGCGTTGATGCCGGAGATGTGCAGGCCAGCCTGCAGGCACAAATCCAAGTGTTTTTCCACCACCTCGCGTCCGAAGACCTCGTCGGCACCGACTCCACAGTAGTAACCACCCTGGGCCGCCGGGAATCCGCCTCCCTCGGGGAAACCCAAGGGCCGCATACCGGCAAACAGCGTGTACTCCTGCTCAATGCCGAAGAGAAATTCCTTGTCCGCCTGTGCCTGTGCCACTTCTGCACATGGTGCTCGCCGGTTGGTCTTGTGAGGCGTCATGTCCGTGAGCAGGACCTCGGACAGAACAAGGATGTTGTCCCCTCCCCGTATGGGATCAGGACAGCAGAACACGGGCCTAAGCACGCAGTCTGAGGCCTCACCAGGCGCTTGATTTGTGCTGGACCCATCGAAACCCCATATGGGGAGGTCCTTTACGTCCCTGGCGCTGTCCATGACCTTGGTCTTGGCGCGTAGCCTCTGAGTGGGCTCCGTTCCGTCTATCCAGATGTATTCTGCACGCACTGCCATTTGTCCAACTCCTTTTTTTACTAGAGTGAGAAAGCCCCCCCGGGTCCACTCTCCTCTCGGGTCTCTTTGAAGCTCCAGCGGAACTAACCTAACTCTATTGTCTGCCCAGCGTGTTTCTATGACATTGCCCGAATGTTACAGACCTGTAACATTCGGGCAATGTTTTGGCCTTTACCTGCTTCGGGACAGCCCTCAGGCCTGCTCAGACCGAGCCTCAGTTACGTTAGGCTAACTGCCAGTTTTCCACTTCGGCGTAGTGAATTGCGTCGCTGAGGCGCTGGAACCAGGCGCCGAAGGTGGCCTGTTGCTCGGGAGTTACCGTGGCATTGGCGACCATTGTGTCGACATCAGCCACGTTAGCGACCGTGATTTCCCAGACGACCCGGTCAGTGCGGCCGTTGTAGTGGTCCGTGAGTATCCGAGAAGGTTGGGCTCCTGCGTTACCGACCAAGACTCCATCCATCTCTTTGAGGAGTGCCACGATCTCATCTGCCTTGCCTACTTTTCCGGTGAATGTCCTGCGGTGTACGAAAGCAATATCTGCCCCCTTTGTTTCTTTGATCTGCCCTACCTGGAGAAAATGGTATCTATGACGCTGCGAGCCATATCTTCGGTGCAGGCTGCAACCAGCAACGGCACCCTGCCGGCAGTCTTTCCTGGTTCGAAGCGATAGGCCTCAAAACTTCCGTCCGGCAGAACAGAGACCACAGGGTAGCCCGCAGCGGAAGCGAAGGCAAGCCCAGGATCCACCTCAGAGCGAGGCTCATTGAACATGACGTAGGCATGCACCTTGCCCTGGGCTAGCCAGGGGTAGATACACGATCCACCGTTGGGCCAGATACGCGCACCGGGATGCTTCTGAATTAAGGTCGTTAGGAGTGCACTGCCCTCCTTCGCCCAAGTCGCAAAGTAGGATGGTTCCATCAGGAACGCAGCGATGACGGCGCTGTCGTCTAGGGCAGTCTTGCTGGGGGGCTGAATCCGCTGAGGAGAGCCGCCGTCCAATGGAGTAACCGTCACGTTATTCTCGTCCGCCAGATAAAGCTGGCGCCGGATAATGTCGACAGCGCCTCCGGCTACTGGGGTGAGGTCGGCTGTATAGATCGAGAGCACACTCCACCACTCGGCAGGCAGGCCTCTGCTGAAAAGGCCGGAGCCATCGAAGGGGTCCGTGGCAATGAGGTAGCGCTCGCCGGTGCCGTCCACACGCCGCAAGCCATGCTCCGAATGGATGTCAAAGCTGAGCCCGGACCGTCGACACCACGCTTCAAGGAGGTCGTCGCAGACTCGGTCAATGCCGATCTCGACATCTTCCTGTTCAGGCCGCCCGGCGACAGCGCCCAGCACCTCGCGCCCCTCGCTCCGCCCTGCCATGTCCATGACGGTGCTGGCGACTTCACGAAGGTAGTTTTGGGTTAGGTCAGTGAGGTCTATGGGAGGCTCCGTTTACTATGTCGGTTGCCTGCTTCGCGTTGAGTTTGGCTACCTTGGTTTGTGGGAGAGAGAAGGTCGCTTGCGCTGATTCTCCCGCCACCTCTTGTTCCTGTCAACGCCTAGCTCAACGAAGCCTATGCTATAATCTGTCGCCGCACGTGAGGTCTAAATTTATGCCCAATCCAATCATAGCTGTCATAGGTGGGAATTACCCCGCGGAAAAAGACATGAAGCTGGCGGAAGAGGTGGGCCGGGAGTTGGCAGCCAGAGGTGCAACGGTCGTCTGCGGCGGATTGGGTGGGGTCATGGAAGCGGTCTGCCGCGGCGCCAAGGAAGCGGGCGGCGTTACCATCGGCATTCTGCCCGGCAGCGATCCCGATGTGGCCAACCAGTGGGTCGACTATCCAATCTGCACGGGCATGGGCTACGCTCGGAACGTTATCGTGGTGAGGGCATCTAGAGCGGTCATAGCAATCGACGGGGCCTATGGCACACTTTCAGAGATCGGCCATGCGTTGGGAGACAGTATTCCCACCATCGGCCTATTCACTTGGGACATCTCAATTAATGGGCAGCCGGACACATCTATCATCCGGGCCAACAGCGCCGTGGAAGCGGTAGACTTAGCCCTGACAGCAGCCCTGCAACCCAAACCAGAGTAGTCAAAGAAACATGAGCAATATTGAAACCGTCATCGCCCGCCAGATCCTCGACTCCCGGGGCAACCCGACCCTTGAAGCCGAGGTTCGTCTGTCTGACGGCTCCCTGGGCCGAGCTTCCGTTCCGTCCGGGGCTAGCACCGGCAGCCATGAGGCAGTAGAACTGCGAGACGGGGACAAGGCTCACTTCGGAGGGAAAGGTGTAGGCAAGGCAGTAGCCGCCGTCAACGGAGAGATTGCAGGGGCCGTGAAGGGCCTGCCTGCAGCTGACCAAGAGGCCCTCGACCGGCGGCTCATCGACCTCGATGGTACAGACAACAAGGGCCGGTTGGGCGCCAACGCCATTCTTGGCGTTTCGCTGGCTGCAGCTCACGCCGCCGCCGCCAGCCGGGGAGTGCCCCTGTACCGCCACCTTGCTGACCTGTTCGGCGGAGGGCAGCTTTCGCTGCCCGTGCCCCTGTGCAACATCCTCAATGGCGGCGCACACGCGGCAAATTCGACCGATTTCCAAGAGTTCATGGTCGCTCCGGCTGGCATCGCAACGTATGCCGACGCCTTGCGCTGTTGCTCCGAGATATATCAGGCGCTGAAGGGCGTTCTGGCCAAACGCGGCCTGGCGACCACTGTCGGCGATGAGGGTGGTTTCGCTCCGACGCTGCCCTCAAACAAGGATGCCGCCGACGTTGTCGTTGAGGCCATTGAGGCAGCGGGATATCGTCCCGGCGTTGAGGTGTTCCTGGCTTTGGACGTTGCGGCGTCAGAGTTCTACAAGGGTGGCAGGTACCGGCTGGCCCGCGAGGGTAGGGACCTCACCGCTAACGAACTATGCGACTTCTATGGATCATGGCTCGACGCCTATCCGCTGGTTTCCGTCGAGGATGGCCTCTCGGAAGACGACTGGGAGGGATGGCAAGCGCTGACCTCTACGCTGGGCGATAGGTTGCAGCTTGTCGGCGATGACCTGTTTACCACGAGCACCAGCCGCATCCAGCAGGGCATCGACCAAGGGTGCGGCAATTCGGTCCTGGTAAAACTTAATCAGATTGGGTCTTTGACCGAAACTCTGGAGGCCATACACCTTGCTCATCGAGCGGGATGGTCGACCATCATCAGCCATCGCTCCGGTGAGACTGAGGACACAACCATCGCAGACCTCGCCGTGGCGACAGGCTCGGGGCAGATCAAGACCGGGGCCCCGGCGCGGGGAGAGCGCACGGCAAAGTACAATCGTCTCCTGCGCATCGAAGAAGAGTTGGGGAGCGCCGCTATCTATGCTGGCAAGCAGGCGTTCACGTTGCTCAGGCGCTAAGAAAGTAGACGGCAATAACAAAAAGCTTCTCTTGGGAGGGATCATGGCAGTAACGCGGATAGGCATCAACGGCTTCGGACGCATTGGGCGGCAGGTCCTGCGGGCGACTTTGGAGCGTCACTCCGACACCCTTGAAGTAGCGGCGATCAATGACCTAACCGACGCCAAGACCAACGCTCACCTTTTTAAGTACGACACCAACTACGGCCGCTTTCCCGGCACCGTGGAGCCTGTTGATGGCAGCCTTGCCATCAATGGCAAACTCATCAAGGTGCTGTCCGAGCGAGACCCGGCTCAGATTCCCTGGGGCCAATACGGCGTGGACATTGTTGTTGAATCCACGGGCGTCTTCACTGATGCTAAAAAGGCCGCAGGGCACCTCGAAGGCGGCGCAAAGAAGGTTGTTATCTCAGCGCCGGCGACAGGTGAGGACCTGACGGTGGTGCTGGGGGTTAACGAAGGTCGCTATGACAAGGGTCAGCACAACGTTATCTCCAACGCTTCCTGCACGACCAACTGCCTGGCGGTGATGGTCAAGGTCCTCAACGACCACTTCGCGGTGCAGCACGGACTGATGACCACTGTCCATGCCTACACCAACGATCAGAAGATCCTCGATCAGGTGCACAAAGATCTGCGCAGGTCCCGGGCCGCAGCCCAGAACATCATTCCAACCGACACGGGTGCAGCCAAGGCGGTGGCGCTGGTACTCCCGGAGCTTCAGGGCAAGCTGCACGGGATGGCCTTGCGTGTGCCCGTTTCCACCGGCTCCATCACGGACCTCACGGCCATCGTCAGCAGGGACGTGACTATCGAAGAGGTGAATGCCGCTTTCAAAGCGGAGGCGGAAGGGAAGCTGAAGGGAATTCTTGAGTACACGGAGGATCCAATAGTCTCCTCCGACATTGTCATGAACTCGCATTCCAATATTTTCGACGCCCTGTCTACGACAGTGATGCAGGGCACGATGGTCAAGATTTTGGGCTGGTACGATAACGAGTGGGGCTACTCATGCCGCACCTCTGACCTTTGCGACTTCCTCGCTAGCAAAGGCTTCTAGCCGATCGGTTCAGTATGAGAAAGAGGGTCAGCCCGAAAGGCTGACCCTCTTTCTTTTTGCAGGGAAGCGGGAAAACCAGATGTGGTAGGGCGGGTCTGGGACCCGCTCGAGGGTCCACACGGACATTGGTCTCTTACAAAATAAGAAGGGTTCTTGCGTCTTGGCGCTAGTTCTGAAGGTGGTGTTCCCCCCCTCACCCTAACCCTCGCCCTCAAGGGCGAGGGGACTGCCCGGCCTCGGCCATCCGCTTCGCTGACTGCAGCGTATTGGACAGCAGCATGGCGATGGTCATTGGCCCCACGCCGCCTGGCACCGGGGTTATGGCCGACGCCTTCTCTGCAACGGCATCGAAGTCCACGTCTCCCACCAGCCGATAGCCGGACTTCTTTGTCGAGTCCTCTATTCGATTGGTGCCCACGTCTATGACGACGACGCCTTCCTTGACCATGTCCGCCTTAATGAAATGCGGCTGGCCGATGGCAGCCACTAGAATGTCGGCGCTACGCGTGATGCTTGGCAGGTCTGTGGTGGCGCTGTGACACACGGTCACCGTAGCGTTGGCCCCGGGTTTCTTCTGCATCATTATGGCGGCTATCGGTTTGCCGACAATGTCGCTTCGGCCAACAACCACGACATGCTTGCCTGCAGGGTCGTTGCCGGTTCGGAGGAGAAGCTGTTGGACCCCGGCTGGCGTACAGGGCACGAACCCGTCCCCGCCCGCCAGAAGCCTTCCGGCGTTTATAGGATGCAGACCATCCACGTCCTTGTCGGGGCTGACCGAGTCCAGCACTTTCCGGCTGTCGATATGGCCAGGCAGCGGGAGTTGCACTAGGATGCCATGAAAACGGTCGTCGCCGTTGAGGCGCTGGACCAAGTCCATCAACTCAGCTTCCGCAACATCGGCCGGGAGGTTGAAAATCTCGTTGAAAAGGCCAGCCTCGTCGCAGGCGCGGCCCTTGTTGCGAACGTAGATTTGGGAGGCGGGGTCGTCGCCCACCAAGATGGCCGCAAGGCCGGGGGTGACGCCGGACTCTGCTTTGAAATTGGCTGCGGCCTCAGCAACTTCCTGCCGGATTTGTAGGGCCATAGCCTTTCCGTCGATGATGAAGGCGGTCACGTTACCTCCGTGAATTGTGGCTTATCGAACTCAAGTTCGCTCAAAGCGGATTGGGTTGGGGGTCAGGAGGGCTAGTCGCCCTGGAAGTTGGCGGTGCGTTTTTCCTGGAAGGCCCGCACTCCCTCTTCAAAGTCCTTAGTGGCGAAGACGCTGAGGGGCAGGTTCCTCTCTTCTTGGGTCAGGCTATCCAGCGTCCGGCCCTGCGCCAGGGTTTTCAGGATACGCTTGTGGATGCGATGGGAGGCCGGGGCCAGATTGCTCATGCGGCTGGCCAGGGCGGAGACCCGCTCGTCTAGCTGGCTGGCAGGCACCACCTCGTGGACGAGGCCCATGCTGAGCGCCCGATTGGCGTCGATCAGGTCAGCCGTCAGCAAGATGTACGCTGCGTTGGCCGCACCCACGACCTGCACCAGGCGTTGAGATTCGTGGTGGCCCGCCGTTATGCCAATTCGGGCGACCGGAATGCCAAACCGGCTACCCTCGGTGGCGATGCGGATGTCGGTGCTCATGGTTGTTTCGCAGCCACCCCCAACGCAGAAGCCGTTGATTCT
>Ga0114996_10002438_pt1 | contig 24130 bp, 21 predicted proteins | sample ArcticOcean_MG_C_4_FD_87039 | JGI IMG/M metagenome (GOLD analysis project Ga0114996, IMG submission 87039) | Marine microbial communities from western Arctic Ocean - ArcticOcean_MG_CB4_134 | ecosystem: Environmental > Aquatic > Marine > Oceanic | place: Arctic Ocean: Canada Basin | collected... | reverse complement strand
GGTGATAAACTGGCTACGCAGCCGCAAGGTTGATAATCTCGCCGCAGCCTTACGCGAAAACGGCTGGAATCCCCAACCACTCTTCGCCATGCTCGGCAAACAGAACCAATGAGCCGCCCTGCGAAATACCCCCATCGAGTGGCCGAGGGTCGTCACCGTCGTCAACGCCGTCGTCATCCGTGTCGGCGAGCAGCGGATCGGTACCCAGAAACGCTTCTTCTAGGTCGGTCAGCCCGTCGTTGTCGTCGTCCAGCTCGGCATTGTCACCAACGCCGTCGCCATCGGTATCGGTGTCCTCAGTCGGGTCGAAGGGGAAATCATCGTCTTCATCCGGGACACCGTCATTGTCCGTGTCGAGGTTGACATCGCAGTTTATCTCGGTGGTCCAGGGAAAGAGACGGCTCGGGTCGCTGAATTGTGTGGGCCGAACGAGATCGATGGTATGCACGCCTGAAGTCAGCGTCCCTGCCGGACAAATGGTGGTCCGCCAACTTTGCACATTTTGCGAGGCCGTCTGAAAGGTCGCACCATTCGCCACCCGGAATCCATCCACGTCTGTCTCTTGTGGACCAAGATTCGGAGCACCATCAAGCACGCGCTCGTTGCCATCAATCGTGATCTTGCGGGTGGTTGACAGAGCGGGAGTAGTATCACCAACGAATATTGTGACGTTCCCGGATTCGTCACACACAAATGCGACGACCTGAATGCTGGCGCTGGCTGGTACAGCCATGCCCATCAAAACACCCACCACGGAAACGGCAGCAGCGAACGAAGAATATCCACGGCGCGACATGATATACCTCACTTGAAAATGGACAACTTACCGAACGAATGTTCAGAGATATGGATCTCGAGGGCAGCCCTCGTTCGACCGAACGACGCGGGATTTGATACCGACCAGCGGCACGCGGGAGTGGACCGTCACAAACGATACAATCCCGCTATTCCCCCCCGCCCTCTTAAGCAATCGCAGATCGTACGGGGAACTGGACACAACAAACAGAGTATTTACGCAGTCCCTAAGTATTTTCCCGTATTCCGGATCGCTCACGAGAGCCTCTCGATCAAATGCTGCGGAAATATGTGATGACAACAACCTCAACCAAAGTCTGCAAAACGGGCTTCCAAGCCGGCCATCGGGGCCGACGTTTGCGGAGATTCGTCGTGCCAAAACAGCGAGCAAAGCGGATTACGTCGAGCTTTGGGGTTTTTGTAGGCGGCGACACCACAAAACGGTTAGTTTCCGAAATGGACGGTGGGAACGTGGTGGAAATTGTTTCGGGTCGCGGGTAGTATCGGACGCTCTTCGCTCGGCGGGTTGGCGGCGGAATTGTCGTCGGTTACGGTCTGTTTTCTACGGAAGGAACGGTTTTCAAACCGAAGAGCAGCGACGCTCGAACCCAACCGCCGAACGATTTCCACCAAACACAACAGAAAAATCCTTCCGCGGGAGGCACGTTACAGCATGGCGACGCAGCAGATCGATACGACAGACAGCGAAGAACAAATCATCACACGGGCGCAGTCGGCAGTCAGCCAGTGCAACTGGGTTGTCGGCGAATGTGCGGCAGCCTGGACCGAGAAATACGCAAAGGGGCGCACCGACGCCGACTTTGCAGCATTGGTTGGGTTGAGCGCCGATCAGGTGTACCAACGACGGCGTGTGGCAGAATCGTTTGGCGACGTCCGCGAGACGTATTCATCGCTCAAATGGTCTCACTTCTATGTCGCTTTGAAGTGGGACGATGCGCCGGAATGCCTGCAATGGGCCCAAGAAAACGAGGCGACCGTCGCCGAAATGAAAGCCTGGCGGCGTGCGCTCAAGGGCGAAGACCTGACGACCGAGGCGGACTTCGACGATTGGAGTGGCGATCCCGGTGTGGCATTTGTGCCGACCGAGGCCAGTCCCGTTCTCGACCCCGATTCGTTCGGCGGTGCGGGCGAGGGCGGGTCGCGCGGATCAGCCGCCGATGCCCCCGAACTGGTCTCAGCGGTGGCTCGCGATGCCGACGGCGGAACCGGCGGCGACGATTATTCACCGTATCGACAAGGCGCAGCCAGCCCACCGCCGAAGGAGTCCGGCGGAATGACGGCAGTCGTCGAAAAGCCGCTGTTGTCGCCCGAACAAATGCTGAAACGGGTATCGACAACACTGGAACGATTAAACAAGGCCTTGACGGAAGAAATGCTGCAAGAGATCAAGAAGCAGCCACAGAAAAAACGCGACCGTCTGGTCAAAGTGGTTGGTGAAATCAGTTCCAAGACCGCGAAATTGATGTAACTTCGATAGTGGGCGCACAGGCGAGCGGGGGGGGGCGTAAGCCCCCTGATGCGCCGAATACCGTGCAGGCTGCTCCAACTTTGTGTGTAAATTCTGTCGCGTTTTGCTGGAATCGACTATGCTGGTGGGGATGAAAGTCTCCCCGCCAGACGCAGTCGGCGGGCTTTGTGAGTTCGTTGAAGTTCCTGGCGAGGCAATCCCATGTCCAGCGAATCTGGATATCAGTCAGAGAATCGGCCGGTCGCCGGCCAGCCCCAATCGCGGTCGGCCAACGGATGGTTGATTCTCATTCTGTTGATGGTGTTCGGCGTACTCGTGTATCGGATGGCGGGTGGACTGCCGTCGCCGCTACACGACCCCAAGGCTGAACCGCGCGAGGTGGTACCGCGCGACGACCTGCCGACTGGCGAGCAGGCCCAGATTTCCCTGTTCCGAGATGCCTCGCCTTCGGTCGTTTACATCACAACGCTGAAGATCGAACGCGACCGCTTCAGCCGAACTCTGGAGATTCCGCAGGGGACGGGCAGCGGATTTGTATGGGACGACACGGGCAATATCGTCACGAATTTCCATGTGATTCGGGAGGCCGAGGTCGCGCGAGTGACGCTGGCCGACAATTCGACGTACGACGCCGTCATCGTCGGCGTGGCGCCGGACAAGGATTTAGCGGTACTGAAAATTGACGCACCGGCTGACCGGTTGAAGCCGCTCAGGGTTGGTACGTCGGCCAATTTGCAGGTGGGACAAAACGTGCTGGCAATCGGCAGCCCGTTCCAACTCGACCAGACCTTGACCACCGGCGTGATCAGCGGCTTGGGACGCGAAATCCAATCGGTGACGCGCCGCCCAATTCAGGGCGTCATCCAGACCGACGCCGCCATCAATCCCGGAAACTCCGGCGGCCCTCTGCTCGACAGCGCGGGTCGGTTGATCGGAATCAATACGGCCATTTACAGCCCGTCGGGAGCGTATGCCGGCATTGGCTTCGCGGTCCCCGTCGATACCGTCAATCGCATTGTGCCGCGACTCATCCGTTACGGCAAAGTGGAGCGGCCGGGGATGGGTATCGAACCATTCGACGGCAGTGTCGTGCAACGGTTGCTCTATCTGGAAATATTGTCGGAGACAGGAGTGCTGGTCAAAAACGTGTCGCCTGATAGCGCCGCCGAACGTTCGGGCATGTTGCCGACGCGCACGATCCAGACGGACAAGGGACCGGAAGATCTGCTGGGCGATTTGATTGTGTCAATTGAAGGAAAGACGATTGCGAATAACAACGACTTATTCAAAGCATTGGACGGCCGAAAAGTGGGCGATGAAATCTCAATCGACGTGATCCGCAACGGGAAGAAAGTGACATTGTCGCTGACGCTACAGGAGCTGAAGTAGATGAGACTCCACAAAACAATGCTTGTCTGTTGTTTTGCCGTCATAGCCAATCTGTCTGGAGCCTCCATGTCGCAAGCTGATGAAAAAACCGAAGCGGCGAAACAAGAACAAGTAGCCCTTCTCAATACCGTCTGGATCGAACTCGAAACCGGTGACTCGTTGCAGGCAGCTGCGGCGGTGGAATCACAAGGCAAGCCGCTCCAGGTCGCGGCGCTTTACTCGAACCTGCTGCGCGATCTCTACGGAAACAAACACGATGTGCCACGAATGATTCTGATGGGACAGGCGGGCATTCGCTATTGCCTGACACAATCGGCAACGACCGCAAAAAACGGAGCCTCGGAAGATGCAACCAAGCTGAAAGGATTCGCGAAGGAAATGTCGTTCAACCTGTCCGTCAATACCTGGCCGGCATGGGAGGACGAAGGGATTGTGATTACGCGGTCCGATCAGCGGATCGGCCTGGATGCGGCGCGGCTCAATCTCCGACTGGCCGGGGAACTAAAACGCGGCCCCGACAAAGTCGGCGCAGCCTATTGGTTGCTGGGTGTGCACGAGATCGCGCTCGGCGAACACGACACAGCGATCAAGCACTTGCAGCAGGCCGCCGAGAATCACCGGACGGCCAAAGAACCCGACTTCGAGCAGATGTGTGTTGGCTACGAGGCGATTGCCCAGCTCGACAAGAAACGCAATGACGCAACCGCGAAAAAGCAATTGGACGATGCCGTCGCCGCGCTCAAGAAACTCGACACCGAAGACGCAAAGTTCTTCGCCGGGCAGTTGGTGTCGGTCAACGCGTTCTTCGCCAAGTAGATTCGTAGTGACCGCCTTCATGCGGTTCGAGTGCTTCCTTGTGCGCTTACTGCAGCGATTCTTGCAAACGATTCTGCAGATTGCTGCTCAGCGATGAAAGCGGGACGTTGGCTTTCTTCAATTGCCTCACGATCCGTTTGTCGAGCGACAATGCCGCATTGGTTTCGGGATCGGGATCGGGATCGGGTTTCGTCTTTGCCAGATCGGCATGCCAGTCCCGAAGGACGGCCGTGGCGACTCGATCTGGAATGCCGGTCAATTCTTCCTGGATGACATCGGTGATGGCGGCCGACGCTGCCGGCCCGGCTCGGAATCTCGCCGACAAGAACCTCCCGCTCTGCCGTCCCGACATCGTTATCGGCCGTCGGAGTCTCGATCTCGAATGGGGGTGGATCAAAATCGAACGGCGGCGTCTCGAAGTCGCCCGCCGGTTTGCCGTTCTTCCAGACGTCGGCGATGTCATACAGACGCCCGAAGTCGGCAGAACGAATGTTGTTTATCAGCTCGTCGCGGTCCTCGGCAGACGTATTCTTCAATGCATTTTTCAGTAGGATCCCCACACTGGCCAGACTGTCAGCCGATTCACCGCGAACCGCTTTCAGCAAGTTATCGATGACAGTTGCGCCGTCGGTTTGGCCATTCTGGCCGGCGTTGGCATGATCATCGCCCGAATGATTTGCTTGATCGTCGTCATCGTGGGCGTGCTGCAGGTCGAGTCCAGGTTGATCGAGTTGGTGGATGTACGGTCCGAGAACGTCGTGCAGTTCTTCGGGCATGACCGGATGCAGCCGGTCCATAATGATCGCCGCCGCGTGTCCGCTGTAGGAGTTCATGATCGTCTCACGGTAACCGGCTGAAATCGTGACGACAAAGAACGTCCCCACCAGGCACATGATCACGCCCTTCACCGCGCCGAACAGAAAGCCGAGATGCCGGTCGTACTCCTTGAACTTCATCTTCTCGATCCACTTGTGCATCACCCGGGCCACGCCGAAGGCGGCAAACGAGAGAACAATATACAGAATGAGCATCGCCACCCAACGATTGAGCGGGGGATCGAGCGCCAGCATGGGTGCGATAAAGACCGAGCCGGTTTCGGAAAAGGCGAAGCAGAGCACAATCGAGCCGATAACCGCCAACTGCCAGACGATGCCCTTGATGGCACCGCGAATCGCAGCAATCACGAGGATGACGAGTACAACAATGTCGAATGTTGGCAGCATGGGGTTCCCACCTTCTGTCAGCGGCAAATCGCAATCGCAAAAACGAGGCGGGAGTATAGCGAACAGGCGTGGATTGCCGGAATAGCAGGTTTGGGTGCGGGGATGGGGAGATTGGGAGACACGGAGAGGGGGAGTTACAAAACGACGAGTGGTGCTGGCCAATCAAAGCCCCTGATAACCGTCATACGGACCACCGATCGGCTCGTCTCCTCGTTTCACAATGCAGGGAACGCAAAGCGTGATGAGGTTGCTCATCGAGTTGTTTCCTCCGTCTTCGGGAGCGATGACATAACAGACTTCTAGCTTCTCCACCGGTTCACCGCCGCCACTTGCGATGCAGGCAACGTTGTCGCATTCACGACAGCAATAGCCGTCCCGCGCCATAATCATATCACGCGTGAGCGATGAGACTTCCCTGCGGTCCCGGCGAAACACGGTGGTTGAATCGGAGTCAACCGGTTTCGGCGTTGTTTTTCGTCGACGTGACATGATCGAGTACCGTAAGAAAGTAGCCGAAGTCCCGTAGTGGTGGCTTCCAGCCGCCACAGAGTTTGATTCAATGTGGCGGCTGGAAGCCACCACTACGACAACAACCGCACACGTCACTAAACGATTGTATCCACCGGAATTCGGGAATCCAAATCAAAACTCCTTGCGGCTATCGACCAGCAGCGTCACGGGGCCGTCGTTGGTGAGTTCGACTTCCATGTGCTTTTGGAAGCGGCCGGTTTCGACTTCGATGCCCTGCCCTTTCACTTCGGCGATGAAGCTGCGGTAGAGTTCGTCGGCTTGTTCAGGACGGGCGGCGCGAATGAAACTGGGACGGCGGCCTTTGCGGCAATCGCCCATTAAGGTGAACTGACTGACCACGAGCATCTTCCCACCGACGTCGGCGAGCGAGCGGTTCATTTTTCCCGCATCGTCTTCAAACAGACGCAAGCCGGCAATCTTCCCGGCGAGATAGATCACGTCGTCCTCGGTATCGTCGTCGGCAACGCCGAGCAGAACGAGGAAGCCGCGACCGATTTGGCCGGTGACTTCACCCGCAACGGTGACGGAGGCTTTGGAAACTCGTTGAATGACTGCACGCATGGGGGTCAAGTAAAAAGGAAAAAGGCAAAAGTAAAAAGTGTAAAGCGGCTTTTTACTTTTTACTTTTGCCTTTTTCCTTGGCCTCACCATTTGCCGGCGAGGCGTTCGCGGGATGGGAGGACTTCCAGGCAGGTTGTCCACCAGCCGTTGCGGATTGTGTCGATGAATTCCTCGGGGAGGCCTTCGTTTTGCATTTCCTGGGCGAGACGTTGGTGGTTGTATGCGAGGGGGATGAAGTCGATTTCGATGGGAATGTTGTTGACTGTGGAATCCCACCGGGCGCTGCCCGTGGGCTTTGGGGTGTCTTTGCCGGTGCGGATGATTGTGTACCAGACGTTTGTGCTGCCGTCGTTTTCGGGGCGGCCTAAAACACCAACGTTGACGAAGCGGCGACCATCACTGAGTTCGCGTTGCCAATGAATGCCGGTGTGGGTTGCCAGCACGATGTCGGCATTGTGATCGATTGCGAGTTTGTCGAGGAACTGCGTGCTGGTGGTCGATTCCCAGAGGAATTCATTCGTCTGCCGGGGACTGCCGTGACAGAACAGAAACCGAATGCCATCGGCTTCCAATCGCAACTCCGTCGGCAAATCGCGCATCCAACGACGGTTTTCCGGGGCGGTGTTGCGGTAGGTGTATTCGTAACTAATCTGGGCGAAGTGGTTATCGCGGGGATCAGTGTATCCGCATTGGCAGTCGTCGAGATCGTTACCAATGCTGTCGTCGTAGTTGCCCTGTATGCAGATGACGCCCGCTTCTTTCAGCAGGGGGAAGACACGGTTGGGATAGGGACCGAAGGCACCGAGATCGCCGAGACAGTAGAACTGGTCGATCCCACGCGCACGGGCATCGGCAATCGCGGCTTCGAGCGCGAGGTAGTTGTTGTAGATGCCGCCGAAGATTGCGAGTTTCATTGAGTATTCGTGTGTCGATGGCGCGTCGCGCTTCCCGTTGGGGCGCGGCTAAACGGGGTCATGTGGTTGATGATTTTGAAGCGGACGGATTGGTGCAGATGGCTCCGTATTGGTAGCAGGTGTAGCACGCGCCGTGACTCAATGGAAAATTGACCGTGGCGTCCTCAAGCGTTTCGCCGAGACGGGCATCGGGGGCATCGAGCAGAATGGGGCAGACATAGACGCCACGGTCGGTGACGACACGACTGTGGTTGCAGATGAGTTGGCTTTCATCGAATTCCTGCATCATTTCGGGAGTGATGCGGTCATGTTGCCCGTAACCCTCGGTGCGGCCGGCTTCGGCTCCGATTTGTAATCGCGGCAACACTTTCAGACGCGGCCGATCGCAGCCGTGTTCCTTCAACACGCTGCGAAACTCTCCCAGAATCCGTTCGTCTTCGGAAAGATCCCAGGTGCGGGCCATCGTAATGATGGGCAGGAAACCGTGTTCCACAAGTAACCGCACGCCCTTCATTGCCCGTTCAAAAGTTCGCGGGCCACGAATGGGGTCGTTCGCCTCGGGTGTTGGCCCGTCGATGGATACCCGGAATTCGAGTGAATACTTTCCCCGCTGTTCCGCATCGCGCAGCCGACTCAGCCATTCGGGTTGGAGTACGATGCCGTTGGTGAGTACGGTGGCCGGCCCGAATTCCAGTGTCCGCTCCAAAATGGGGACGATGTCGCGGTTAAGGAACGGCTCACCCCCGGTGAAGTAGTATTCCTTCACGCCCCAGCGAATCGATTCTTCCAGAGATTGCGAGACGGTTTCCAGCGAGAGATAACCGAACGAATCGTTGTGCGGGCTGCAGCTGATGAAACAGTGCGTGCATTCGAGATTACAGAGCGTTCCCGAAACCTGAAACCACAGTTCGTCGAGCGAACGCAGTTCGACGTGGGGGATGTTGCCAGGTGAGGCGGGAGATGTCATGGGAATGCGAACCATTTGATCCCACGGGGCGCGGCCCGTGGGCTTTGCCTGGGTTCAATGGGTGATGAGGGTGAAGGCGTCGATGATTTGTTGCAGTCCGATTTGGATTAGAAAACGGCTGTCGCGACCATAACTTTTCGCGCCGAGGATGAACAGCCCCGGTTCGGGGTTTTGAAGCGCCTGTGGGCCGTGGCTCGACTGCGCAGTGCAGTCGGCCGACGTGTCGCCTAACAGCGCGGCCGCCAGTTTCATTGGGGCCGATGAAGCGTAGCACTCGTGAACCTGTAACTCTTCGTACAATCGGCGATCGGGGCGGTATCCAACATTTGCGATGACGCGATCGACGGTCAATTCTTCTTCAACGGTTGTATTCTCCTGGCGGTCGTGCGATTCGAGACAGATCGTTTGCCGTGCATCCGGCTCGCGTGATTCCCGCTGAATTCGTCTCACCAATCGCCCCGGCAACCATTCGACGGGACCGGTCTCCGCCATCGCCAGCCGATTGGCGGCATCGCACAACCGTGCGCGCTCGACGAGTGAATCGTCTTCGATAGTTGCGATTGGTGGCGTGCGGTTCGATCGGGTCACCCAGATGACACGCGTTGCCGGATCGCCTTCGGCCAATTCGGCCAAGGCGACAACGACCGTTGCTGCCGAGTAACCGCTGCCGACGACAAGCGTTTTTTTTTCGACGAAACGCTCCCGATCTGTGCCTGCAACATCTGGCAGGAGATAGTCGGTTGCGAGCAGCGCCTGCCGTTCGCCGACACAGGGCATACCGCCGGCCCCAATCCAATTGTGATTTCCAAACGTGCCGCTGCAATCGAGAACGACATCGGCCAACCGCGTTCGCTCGCCGGCATCGCCGCTGAGCAACAATCGGAACGGATCATCGCCGCGCGCCGAGTCGCCAATCCGGTCGGCCTTCCAGTGATGCGACCGCCCGATCGAATCCACGCAAACGTGTTCGTGAATGCAGCCGGCCAATGTCGGCAATTCACTGAGAGGCCGCAGGTATTGCCGAGCGAATTGACGGCCGCTTAACAGCGCGTCGTCGGACGGCAAGGTGCAGGCATCGGGTCCGGATGTAAGTGCTTCGCGCCCCCACGTCGATGCGTTCATACCGAACGGGCTGAACAGCTTGACGTGTCCCCAGCGGGAGACGTTAGCCGCCACCGTTCCGCGTTCGTAAACCTGTGCATCGTATCCTGCCTGCACGGCATACAGAGCGGCTTCCAGACCAATCGGGCCGGCACCGACGATGGCAATCCGTTTTCTTGCGCTGGCCACGGCGTTCCTCGTGTCGAGACCGTCCTGCAACGTTCAGCGATTGCAGGCGAATGCATCGCAGGGGATGCTTGGTTCCTGGTTGAGAATCAATTCCCGCATCAACGTAGCGGTGGCTGGTGACATCTGCAAGCCGGAGCGAAAATGCCCGGCAGCAATGAACAGGTTCGCAGTTTCCGGCACACGATCCAGGTAGGGCAACCCATCGGCCGAACTGGGCCGTAAACCCGACCAGCAACGTTCCACCGTGGCGTCTTTGAGACAGGGCACGACGCGGGTGGCCAACTGCAACAAACCGGTCACACCGGCAGCCGTGTTGACTTTATTGAAGCCGACACGTTCTTCGGTCGAGCCGATGAGAATGCGACCGTCGGGTCGTGGCACGAGGTAACGCGGGCCGATTTCAACGATGTGCCGAAACGGGAGCGGCTGTGCTTTCAACAAAACGATCTGTCCGCGAATTGGTTCGATGGCCGTCGAGACGCCGACCGTGTTCATCAGCCGGCTCGACCAAGCGCCGGCTGCGACGCAAAAGGAGTCGGCATTGTGAAGCGTGTCGAGGGTTCGGGCGGCAACAATGCGTTCGCCCTTTCGCTCGAATCCAACAACCGGGCTACCGGTGACCAGTTCAACGCCACGGGCTGCACAACCCGCGACAAGCGCTTTGAGGTGCCGCGGATTGCGGACCTGACATAGTTGTGGCAGGCGATACGCTGAGGCGACATCTGGAGAAAGTGCCGACTCGAGTTCGGTCATCCGGTCGGAAGAGAGTCGCTCGACCTCGACGCCTTCGGCATTCCAAGCGGCAATCTCGTCACCCTGCCCTTCAGTTTCGTCGCCGAAATCGATGGCGATTCCACCGCATTCGCGAAATCCGTTATCGATGCCAGTCGTCTCCAATAGTTGACGGCTCCACTGGGGCCAGAGTCGATGACTTTCGGCTCGCAGCTTTGCGTGGGGTGTGGCTGCACCTTCAGGATGACCGGGCGGCAAGATGCCGGCTCCCGCCCAGGAAGCTTCGCGGCCGAAGTCGCCTTGTTCCAGAATGCGGACGCTAACCCCGTTGCCTGCTAACTCGTAGGCGATCGCCAGTCCGACGACACCACCCCCGATGACCACGACTTCTGCCATTTCAACACTGCCTTACGAATTCCGTTGCTCAGATAATCGATCCCACGGGGCGCGGCCCGTGGGCTTTGGTGCGCAGGATGTCTGCACTGGGGTTTGCACATTTTGCAGGGGGATTATAGCGATCCGGTATCGACTTCACACGGGCTGGCAATTTGGTCATGGCGTAAAAAAACGCACGAGAGGGCCAAACAGCCTTCTCGTGCGAAACGTGATTCTCTTTGAATTTACCGCCGCTTGAAGCGACCAAAGATCATTTCTTGAAACTGCGAATGAAGGCCCCCGCAACGGCTTTCTGATCGGCCTGATAGGTGGCCTTCATTGCTGCGGTGACATTGTTGCCCCCCTGCAGCGAGCGGACGAAGCCGTCGAACTTGGGGATGCCGCCTTGTTTCGTCATGAATTCCACCAACGCATGGCCGACGGCACCAACAGCAGACGGCGAAAAGGTGCCGTCGTTGAAAATGTCGTCCGGTTTGGCCAATGAAGCCAACATGGCAGGTACGCGGGTACGCATTTCTTTGACGTGCAGGTTCTCGGAATCCTGTTTGGCAGCCAAATAGACGCCGGTTCCTCTCACAACCCATTCGGGAAGGTTCCCCCCGGCTCGCTTCAGAAACGCACCGGTGATGTGATCGATGACGTTGAATTTCATGCCGGCGTTTTCCGCTGTGACATCATCACCGACATCCTGCACGACCACGTAAGCATCGTCCATCGCCGTGCTGACAAGAGAGTGACCGACCATCTCTGCCGGAATCTGCTGCCGGTTGTTATTAACGACGTTGAATTCCTCGTAGCCGAAACGGTCTTTGATGACAAAGATTGTCAGCCGACCATTCCAGACGCGATCCCCCTTCACCTTGAACATGGACCGCAACTGCTTGACGTGATCTTCGGCCCAGCCGTAGACGACCTGCATGCGTTCGGCACCGGCATTTCCGTAGACGAGGACGTCCTTGCCTTCGACGTACTGCGGCCGGTCTTTGGAGAATGCAGCGTCCCACTGATCGTTACTGCGTTTGAGGCGGTGCTGCTCGAATTCTTCTGGAGTGAGCTTGGCCAGTCGCTCGGCGGTCAAGTCCGCTTCGGTTGGGACGAGCCTTCGCAACGGAGCTTTGGGATCGAGGCCTTTGTCCAGCTTGCAACCTTCCTCAATCCACGTCTTCAATTTGGTGTGATTGGTTCTTGTGATTCGCGCCTGTCCCTGCGGCATGCGTTTGTTGCCCGGCTGAGGCGTGCCGACGCGCTGCCACAGAATGCTGCCATCGAGATTTCCCGGCAGTAGGACGCGGCCACTGTTGCCGCCTTTCATTACGTCTTCGAAAGTGACGAGCGAAAGACCGCCGCGAGGATTGTTGCCGCCGTGACACCGCCCACACAAGTTGACGACGAATGGCGCCACATCTTTGATAAAGGAAACCGTTTCTTTTCCCGTTGCAGTCGGAATTGGGGTGTCGGGCTTGTCGGCGGCGGCCTTACCAATGGGTGCATTGCGGTCGGTGCCGTCGAACGGTGCGCCGATGGCAATCCAACGTTGAATGAGCATGGTTTCTGCGGCCGGCAGCGCGGCAGCACCGCGCGGCATTCGCCGATTTCCCTTGGCAAACAGACGCTGATACAACAAACTCTTGGCGGGATTTCCGGGAACGATGGGAACGCCGCCGCGACCGCCTTTGGCCAGTTTTGTGAACGAGTCGAACTGCAACTGGCCGCTCGCCCGGTTGACGTGACACTTGCCGCAGCGGTTCTTGAGAATGGGGGCAATCTGCTTTGTGAAACTGATTGCCGGACCAGCTGCCTTGGCCGGTCGCCCCTTCTTGCCGCTCTTGGCTCGGTCGAGCAGACCGCGTTGGATTTCGATCCGCCGTTTCACCAGCAAAATGGCACGATCCTTGTCGTTGTCTTTGGCAAGTTTCTCAACCGTCGCCGTAATGGCCGAAAGCGACTTGTCGGCTTCGTCATATTTTTTACGACGGATCAACGACGAAAGTTTCTTAATGTCGCGATTGACTTTGCTCAACTCTTTTCGTTGGGCGGAGGTTAAGGCTGCCCGAGTCGGGACGACTGACACCGTCAACGCTGCGACTCCAACGAGCCCCGCGAGAACCAGGATTGTTGCTCTCATGGAAACGTTACCTTCTGAAGTTGGGCCAGGAGTGTTGATGTTATGCCCGCGGAGTGGGGACGAGCCGAACTCGCCCAAGCCCAGCCATGTGAACACAATTCCAAGTGCCCAAACGGCTGAAAACGACGTCTTTAGTATATGACCTATCAAAAGTCATTAAAAGGTCACGTCTTGCGGCACCCGAGCGATTTGCCGAAAACGCCGCCGACAATGCACCGTTTCACCTGCGGGGAAGCCGGTCCAGCAGGTACCGCACCGAAAGTCTAACCCACGAAATCGGAATGACGTTCGTTGTTATTGTCAAAATCGGAGACAATTATGAACATTCAGATCGATTCAGCAAGCGGCCAAGACAGTGTGAAACTGTGGATGTTCCGGTTCTCCCCGCCCCTTTGGGGATGAAAGCCATTATCCGCAGTGTCGGCAAGTCGGTTTCCCGCGTTGTTGTCGGGGAATGCTCGACATATACTCAATGCGTTAGGTGTTTGCTGCACGAGACAACGTGTTTTCCCCTTTTCTGAATCGGTTTTCGATGCCGGAACTCGCAGAATCGCTGAACCAAAAACGAGAACGGCTGCTGAGCCTGCTGGCTGGTTATGGCCGGGTGGCGGTTGCCTTTTCTGCCGGTGTCGATAGTACGCTGGTCGCCAAGGCGGCCCAACTTGCGTGCGGTGAGAAGGCGGTTGCCGTCACTGCCGACAGTCTGAGTCTGGCCGACGGCGAACGCGACGAGGCAGAACGGCTGGCCGAGACGATCGGCATTCGGCACCGAGTCGTCGATACTCAGGAGTTCACGCGCCCGGACTACGTCAAGAACGCTCACGACCGCTGCTATTTCTGCAAGACCGAGTTGTATACGCAATTGGCAGGCTTGTCGGCCGAACTCGATGTGGACGTCATCGTCAACGGCGCAAACATTGACGACCTTGGCGATTATCGCCCCGGCATGCAGGCCGCGCGGGAAAACGATGTGCGCAGCCCACTCATCGAGGCCGAATTCACCAAGTCCGACGTGCGGGAATTGGCCCGCTTCTGGGAGATTCCCGTCTGGGACAAACCAGCCGCACCTTGCCTGGCAAGTCGGATTGCCTACGGCGTCGAGGTGACTCCCGAGCGAGTCCGCCGCGTCGATGAAGCCGAGCAGTTTTTGCGGAGCGAATTGGGAATCCGCGAATTGCGAGTTCGTCACGAAGCCAACGATTTGGCCCGCATTGAAGTCCCCATCGATCAGATTGCGCTGCTGTTGGATCCGGAAATGCGACAACGCATAACCGACCGGCTCAAGTCACTGGGGTTCCGATCCGTCACCGTCGATCTGGAAGGATTCCGCTCGGGCAGCATGAACGCCATCGTGCCGCTGGAAACTCTCACGGCGTGGACGAACGAATCGACACCTGGAGGGTAATTGACACCGCAACCGCCAAATCGATCAGAAGTGGTAGTAGCGAAAATTGCTGACGACAACTTCATCGACGACGTCTTCGCCGATGAGTCTATTGACTCTTGACCGGATCTTCCCGCGAAACACTTCGAGGTTGGGATCATTCAGTTCCTCGTCGGTGGCGCTGCGCGTGGCAGTGTCGATCGTAGCGTGCAGCCGACCTCGATACTCGTCAAACACATCTTCCACGCGCCCTGACTGGGTTCCATTCTGCACCATCACCGAAGCATCGAATTGCAGGATATGGACGTTGGACTTGCCGGGACCGGCCATTAGCTGCTTCATCGTCGTCATGGTGACCTGGAACTGTCCCAATTCAACCTCGTTGTGATTCAAAGCAACAACTTTGGGATCTTGCTTTTTCTTGGGCTGCTTCGCCACCGGTTGCCCTTCGCCGGATAACCGCAAGATCATCAGGCCGACAAGCGCGAAACTCATGCCGATGATGCCGACCGTCATGACGAGTTCAATGACTTGTTGTCGACCAAAATCCGTCCGGACGGTGCGATTGAATTCTCGCTTGCGAAGAAAATCCATGTCTTTAACTCCTTCGCGATCCGAATGAATGAAGATCGTGCGAGGCGAGAATTGTCGCCGTGAGCGCAGCGCGCTGGCCCGTCGGCCCTATTCCCTAAATCGGAGTTCACCGACGCGAATCCACAGTGTTTCACGCAGTCTCCAGGGTAAAAACGCTGATTACGTTCTCGGCGAGGCGACGATTATGCGGGTTGGGTGGGTGATGCGGCATCCGAACGCGCGGCTCACTCGATCTTACTGCAAAGATGCAATGGGCAGCAGAGGACCGCAAAGTAAAAAACAGGGACCGCATTCACACGAGATTCCGATGCGAAAGACTGCCGCTACCAAGTCACAAATAAAAGCCTGAATCGCAAGCGAAGGAGAATCGCGGGGAGATCAACGAGTTCCCTTCGCTCATTCGCTTGCGCTTCAGGCTGTTATCTTTCTTGTTGTTCTTTGCGCTTTCTCTGCGGTACTTGGCATCTTTGCGTTGAGTTCAGCGTGCGTTGCGCACACCTTGTGACCTTACTCGGTACCGGGAACCGGGAAGCTCTGGGTAAATTCGCGAATTTCCCGCCGCACGCGTTCGGCGAGATCGACATCGGCTGCGTCAGCCAGAACACGTAGAATCCACTCGCCGACGCGTTTCATGTCGTCTTCACCCATGCCGCGGGTTGTGAGGGCGGCTGTGCCGATACGGATTCCGCTGGGATCGAGCGGCTTGCGTTGATCGTAGGGAATCATGTTCTTGTTGACGGTGATGCCCGCACGATCGAGGGCTTCCTCGGCAATCTTTCCGGTCAGGCCGATGGTCGTGACGTCGGCCAGCATCAGATGGTTGTCGGTTCCGCCACTGGCAAGTTTGACTCCGCCGGAAGTTAGAACTTCGGCAAGGACTTTTGCATTGGCAACAACCCGCTCTGCGTACTGTTTGAATTCCGGCTGCAATGCTTCACGGAAACAGACCGCTTTGGCTGCCACAATGTGCATCAACGGCCCGCCCTGCATTCCGGGAAAGACGGTGCGATCCAGCGCGCGGGCGTTTTCCTGTTTAGTCAGCACGAATCCCGAGCGCGGTCCGCGGAGTGTTTTGTGCGACGTGGACGTCACATAGTCGGCCACCGGCACGGGGCTGTTGTGAATTCCCCCCGCCACCAGGCCAGCGTAGTGCGCCATATCGACCATGAGTTTCGCGCCGACATCCTGCGCGATCTCGGCAAACTTGGCGTGGTCGATTTCGCGTGGATAGGCGCTCGCACCGGCGACAATCAGCTTCGGCTTATGCTCGCGTGCCAGACTGGCCACCTGATCATAATCGATGCGGTGATCGGACTCCCGCACGCCATAGTGAACGACGTTGTAAAGCTGCCCGGAAAAATTCAGGTGCATGCCGTGCGTCAGGTGTCCGCCGTGCGCGAGGTCCAACGCCAGCATCGTGTCGCCCGGCTTCAACTCCGTCAAATAGACGGCCATGTTTGCCTGCGATCCGGCGTGCGGCTGTACGTTGGCGTGTTCGGCCCCGAAAAGTTCACAAACCCGGTCGCGTGCCAGCGTCTCCACTTCGTCGACGAATTCGCAACCGCCGTAATACCGTCGGCCGGGATACCCTTCGGCATACTTGTTGGTGAGTACCGTCCCAGCCGCTTCGATGACGGCAGCGCTGGTGTAGTTTTCCGACGCGATGAGTTCCAGCCCGTCCTTCTGACGGCCGATTTCACGCTGTATGGAAGCCCACGTTTCGGGGTCCGACTGTTGTAACGACGACATAGTTTGAATTCCTGAATGGTGATCGCAGCACAATCGCCACGGCTGTTGATTGGCAATGCACCGAACTTATAGTGATCGCAATACCGAATTGCTACCCAATTGAACGCGGTGTCGGTATGCTGGCGGAAGAACGGTCAAACCATGCCAAAAATCGTGTCGGCCGTGTTCAAAAACAGCGTGTGGCCGCACGGACGGGGTTGAGTTGACGATGTCAGAATCAAGCGACGAACGCAACATTCCTAATTTGGAAACCGGCTCTCCCTGCCTGCAGGGCGAATGCGTGGCATTTACCGGAATCCTGGCGTCGATGACCCACCGACAGGCGTTTGAGCTGGTCGAAGAGCATGGCGGCGGACCGACCACACACGTTAATCGTCAAACGACAATGCTCGTCATTGGCGAAGAGGGTTGGCCGCTGGAAGCCGACGGCCGGCCTTCGCAAAAACTGCTGCGAGCCGACGAACATCGACGCCAGGGACAGGAAATCCGGTTTCTGCGGGAATCGGAGTGGCTGCATTTGCTGGGGTTGGAAGAAAGCAGCCGCGAAGTTCACCGGCTGTACACGCCGGCCATGCTGTCACAGTTGCTGGATGTGCCGGTCGGTGTCATTCGCAGTTGGGAGCGAGCCGGTCTCGTTCGCGCCGCTTGCCGCATTTATCGACTGCCCTACTTCAACTTCCAGGAAATGACCTGTGCGCGGCGGATTGCTGAGCTGATTTCGGCAGGTGTTTCGCGAAATTCGATTCAGGCCGGCCTCAAGAAACTGCGAACGACGATGTCGGACATCGATTCTCCACTGGCGCAGCTCGACATGATCGCTCGCGGCTCGCAGTTGCTTTACCGTGATGATAACGGACTGGTGGAATCGACCAGTGGGCAACGATGCTTCGACTTCGAAGCGACCGATACAGATGCTGCCGACATTGATGAAGCCCCCGATGCTGCCTCTCTGCCGATTGAATTGGCCGATTTGCCACCGCGTGTTCCGCTCGTCGCGTCCCCACCACCCGATTGGTTTATCGAAGGTTGCCGACTGCTGGACGATGGCGACCTCGACGCGGCCACCGAGTCATTTCGACTATTTCTAATGCAACATCCGGGCGATGCTGAGGCGAACTTTTTTCTGGCGGAAGTCCTGTTTCGTCAAGACAATCGCGACGGTGCAATCGAGCGGTATTATGCCGCGGTCGAAGCCGACCACGAGTACATTGAGGCTTGGACGCAACTGGGGTGTCTGCTGGCCGACGCGGATCAGGCCGAATCGGCGCTTGCGGCCCTCGATATTGCCTTGACCGTGCATCCGGATTACCCCGATGCACACCTGCATAAGGCCGAGTTACTACACCAGAACAGCGACGATGAGCAAGCAATTATCCACTGGCAGGCGTACCTGCAATATGATAGCCGAGGACCGTGGGCACAGCAGGCGCGCCAGCGGCTGCAAGCACTCGACTGTGAAGAAACGGCCTTGAATCTGAAAACTTCCCACAAGTCCCCGTTTCTGCGAGTCGAAGATTGAAGGAGGGGAATTGGAATTAAGAAAAGGGACAGATTGGACGTGCGAGAAGAAACTTTCGCCATACGGATTTTTCTGTAGCATTCAACCCTGCATCTCCATCTCCTCACCCTTTTTTTTCCACTCTCCCACTCTCCCTGTTTGCCGTTTCGCATTTGCTGTTTCATTTGCTGTTTAGGGATCGGGCGGTACAATCGCTGATTCCGATGGCAACAAGTCGCAAAATTGCGAACAGTTGCGCCAATCACCTTGAAACGACAACGGTTGTGGTTGCTTTATGCCGTCAATTCAACACACAAGAACCCGAGGTCTGCGCGCCCGCCAACGACTGGGGAAGTACCGAATCGAGCGAAAGCTGGCTTTCGGCGGGTTCGCGACGGTCTACCAGGCGATGGATACGATTGAGGGAATTCGTGTCGCCCTGAAGATTCCGCACGCTGCCATCGTCGATAGTGACGTCCTCCGCGAGTTTCGGCAGGAAGTGCGCGTGACCGCCAGTTTGGATCATCCGAACATTCTTCCACTGAAGAATGCGTCGTTCATCGACGATCACTTCGTGATCGCGTTTCCGCTTGGCATCAAGGCCATGGACGAACGGTTTCGCCACCGAATGTCAGTGGAAACGAAGATGATCTTCGCCCGGCAAATGGTCGATGCGGTCGCCTATGCGCATCGGCACCGCATTATCCATTGCGATATCAAGCCGGAAAACTTTATCCTGTTCGCAGACAATCGGGTGCGATTGACTGATTTTGGAATCGCGAAGATCGCCTACGACCACACGGTTAAGGCGTCGGGTTCGGGGACAATCGGTTACATCGCACCAGAACAGGCCATGGGAAAACCGTCATTGCGTTCCGACGTATTTTCGCTGGGCCTTGTGCTTTACCGAATGTTTACAGGACAATTGCCCGAGTGGCCGTTCCAATGGCCAACGGCGGGACACGAGCGATTAAAAGGCAAAGTCCATCCGAGATTGATTGCGTTAATGCGAAAGGCGATCGACGTCAACCCGCGCAAGCGATTTCGCGACGGTGGCCAGATGCAGGAAGCGTTCGACGATATCGAAGGTCTGGTGCTGCGTCATGCGGCGTTGAAGCGCAAGGGACGGCAAGCGGCAAATAAGAGGCGACGAACGACGCGGCGGAATTGAAAACGCCAGACGCGGCCGTTCGTCGGGAAATGGATTTCCAGCGATGAATGGACTCGCAATGAAGACGTCGGCTTTGTACTGCCGCCGCGACATGGATGGGGTTGACCTGCACCGCTTTATCGGCGGGACGGCCGCGGTCTTCACCACCCGCAGCCCAGAGAAAGAAACGCCCAACGAAGACGCGGCTGCCGTCATCTTCAACGACGAACACTCCGGAGCGCTTCTTGTCGCCGACGGACTTGGCGGATTACGCAGCGGCGAACTCGCGTCGCAAACAGTCGTCGATGCGCTCAAGTCGTCGCTGGAAAACAGTACGGGCGAGAACGGCTCGTTGCGAACCGGAATTCTCGACGGAATTGAAGAAGGAAACCGCCGACTGTGCGAGATGGCCATCGGAGCGGCGACAACGTTGGCCATCGTCGAACTCCGCCAGCGCACGGTTCGACCGTTTCACGTTGGCGATACGGTCATTCTGATCATCGGACAACGCGGCAAGATCAAACTGCAAACCATCTCGCATTCGCCGATTGGATTCGCAGTAGAATCCGGCCTGCTCGACGAAGTCGATGCCATCCACCACGAGGACCGGCACCTGGTCTCCAACGTGGTGGGGACGCCGGAAATGCGAATCGAGATCGGCTCGGAAATCGAACTGGCCCCCCGCGACACGCTGCTCATTGCCAGCGACGGCCTGCTGGACAATCTGCAGGTGGACGAAATCGTTGATCGCGTCCGCATCGGCCCATTACAGCGCGCCGTCGGACGATTGGCAAAGGACGCCGGTCAACGAATGCGGAATGGAGACGCCAACTCAATCCACCCGTCCAAGCCCGACGACCTGACAATTGTCGCCTTTCGGCCAACGTCACAAGCGGGCGAGCCTTAGGCGAAGCGCTCATTTACTCCTGATCTAGCCGCCCCGCTTGCGGGGCGTGACACGAACGCCCACCGTTTCAATCAACCACGAGGGATCAATCACCGGCGCGAACGGCCAACAATGCGGCAGCGCTCATCGCAATTACGGTGAAACCGACGAATAACCAACTGACCTGGCCATACACGGTCCACCAAGCAACGTGACTCATTGCACAGACCGTGTAAAGGAAAAACAGGGCCAGCATTTTTCCAATCGCGCTGCCCGCTGCAGTGTCGTCGGCATCGAACTGCTGGATTTCCTCGTCGGTAAACAATGGCTTGCTCTCCTCGACCGGAGCAACCGCGGTTGCAGCTCCCTCGGCGACCGCCGTTGTCGAACCGTCTTCTGTGTTCACATCTTCGGGCGCTGTGCCGGCCGATTCCTGTTCCGACATGGTTGCGGTGTCCTCAACTTTATTCTGTGTTGGTAACGGGCTGTTGATGGGTCAGTATTCTGACGAAATCGCGGTCAATTGTCGAGGCAAATTGAAACCAGCCCGCAGCGCGAGCAAGGGCTTGAATCATCGACAAGAACGAAGCCCCGCATGTTTGCACTACGGTCTGGAACACTGCGGGCTGGAATCAGCTTAACAGTTCGACCAACAGATTGTCTCCGGGATACGGGTGACCGCGGTGCTGCGTGAACCCCTCGCCATACCGCACGCCAATTTCCTCGCCGCGCAATTTGCTCCAGCGTTCGCTGCGATCCAGATACTCGTCGATGCCGTGCTGTTTGCGGAGCCATGCGCGTTGGCTGTCGTGGCACGCGAGCATTTGCCGCTTCAGATCGAAGGTCGAGGAAATATCGACGATGAACTCCGGCTGGACGGGGTTGCCGTAATAGTCGGTCCCCTCGATTGCATCGACGTAGAACAAATGTGGAATCCGCACGCAGGGTGGAGACGGCTCCGATGCGCCGGTGGAATAATTGGGAATGGGAGCAGTGAAGCAGGCATCGCGAACGAGGCGGCTGGTTGCTTCGTGGTCGCACATGTAATCACTCGGCGGCGCGGTGATGATCAAATCGGGCCGTACCCGCCGCACCGCTTCGGTGACCCGGCGGCGGCTGTCATTATCGACGATGATCGACAAATCCTGAAATCCAAGGCAATCGTATTCCGCCCCCAGCAAATCGGCCGCGGCACGAGCCTCGCCATGACGGATTTTCGCGATCTCCTTCGGCCCAAGTTCCGCGCTCCCGCAGTCTCCGGCCGTCATTGTCATCAGTGTGACAGGGCAACCTAACCCACGTAATCGGGCCAACGTACCTGCACATTGGAACTCAATATCGTCAGGATGCGCGTGAATCGCCAGAATTCGGGGCAATTGGTTGGAATCGGCCATTGTAATTTTCGCCGCAGACAGGTTTGATAGAGGTGGAACTTCAGACGCCTCGCCAGCACATCGCATTTCGCACTGGCGACACGCCAGTGGCACCCAACGACGGTACGTTGAACTGCCACTAGCAATAGCGAACTTCAGACGGATTTTCAACAAGTGATGATTTCAGAAACGGCTCAAAAAACTCAGACATCCCCCGCGGGAAGTTTCCTGAGATTGACCAAAATGCCGACGCTGGTGTTCAAAAACGCCAGGCAGGTTGACCGACACGTTGCGTTGGTCGTCGAAAGTTTGATTCGCGAACGCTCGTCCGCCGGATTGCCAACGGTCCTCGGATTGCCAACCGGATCGACTCCCATCGGCGTGTACCGAGAACTGATTCGGCTGCACGAAGAAGAGGATCTCGATTTCTCGCGGGTCATCACCTTCAACATCGATGAGTATTGGCCAATCGAGCCGAACGCCATTCAAAGTTACAACCGCTGGATGCACGAGACGTTTTTCGATCACGTAAACATTCCCAAAGAGAATATTCACATTCCCGACGGAACGCTGCCGTTGGAGAAAATGACCGAATACTGCGATGAATACGAACGGGCAATTGAACGCGCCGGCGGGATCGACCTGCAACTGCTCGGCATCGGCCGCACGGGACACATTGGGTTCAACGAACCGGGCACATCTCGAAACAGTTTGACCCGGCTGGTGACGCTCGACCCGGTGACCCGCCAGGATGCTTCGAGCGATTTCTTCTGCGAAGAAAATGTTCCGTTGCAAGCCATTACGATGGGAATTTCAACGTTGCTTTCTGCCAGGAAAGTGATGCTGATCGCACTCGGCGAACACAAGGCACCCATCGTGCGACGAGCGGCGGAAGAGGAAGTCACCGAAGAGATCACTGCCAGCTTCCTGCAAACACACCCCAACGCCATCCTTGCGGTCGATCAGGCAGCAGCAGCCGAATTAACGGCAGTGAAGACACCCTGGCTGGCCGGCAATGTCGACTGGACAGTGGCGTCGGAAAAACGGGCCGTGCTGTGGCTCTCGCAGCAGACGGAGAAACCGTTACTCAAGCTTGAGACGGCCGATTTCATGGAGCATTCGCTCTACAGCCTGATCCGCCAGCGAGGCCCGATTGACGCAATTCGCCAACGCGTGTTCGACGAACTTTCGGCCACTATCTGCACAAAACCGGGTGGCGACACACCGCAGAAAATCGTCGTATTCAGCCCGCATCCCGATGACGACGTCATCTCGATGGGAGGTACGCTCATCACTTTGGCCGAACAGGGCCACGACGTTCACATCGCCTACATGACCAGCGGCAACATCGCCGTCTTCGATCACGATGCGTTGCGGCATCTGGATTACGTCAGCCGATACCACGAGATCTTCGGCCTGTGTACGGAATCGGAGGAAAGTCTCGAGCAGCAACTGCGAAACGACATGGCGACCAAACCGCCCGGCGAACCCGATTCGGAACGCGTGTTGAACATCAAAGGATTGATCCGCGAAACAGAAGCGCAGGCGGCGGCTGAAACGGCTGGCGTACCGCGAGAAAAATTGCACTTTCTCGACATGCCGTTTTACCGCACCGGACTGGTGACCAAAAACGACATCGGCGACGAGGATGTCGCGATTGTTGCCGACCTCTTGGAAAAGGTGAACCCTGGTCAAATTTACGTCGCCGGCGACCTCTCCGACCCGCACGGCACACATCGCGTGTGTGCTCAGGCAATTTTGGAAGCGCTGCCCATCGTTCGGGCGCAACAGGTTGACCCCGAGGTCTGGCTGTACCGTGGCGCGTGGCAGGAATTCGAGCCACACGAAATCGAGCGTGCCGTTCCGCTCAGCCCCGAGGTGGCACTGCGGAAGAAAATGGCGATCTTCAAGCACGAATCGCAAAAGGACGCCGCGCTGTTTCCAGGTACCGACCAGCGGGAATTTTGGTTACGTGCGGAAGAACGAACGAAGAATACCGCACGCACGTTCAATGCACTGGGACTGCCGGAGTTCTTCGCACTGGAAGGCTTTGTTCTGTCGTCGGATCAACTCTGACAGTCTCAAAGCCCACGGACTGCGGTCCGTGGGATCGAGCGGCGCAATTCGTTTCGTTCACCAAGTTGAATGGTAACTACCCAGTGACGAAGATGTGCGCTGGCAGGTTGGGGGACTGGTGGAAGGCGGATTGGATGCCGTCCAGGATTTTCAGGTCGTTTTTGCGGAGCGTCGAGACGTAACCGCGGATTC
>Ga0114996_10002436_pt1 | contig 24134 bp, 22 predicted proteins | sample ArcticOcean_MG_C_4_FD_87039 | JGI IMG/M metagenome (GOLD analysis project Ga0114996, IMG submission 87039) | Marine microbial communities from western Arctic Ocean - ArcticOcean_MG_CB4_134 | ecosystem: Environmental > Aquatic > Marine > Oceanic | place: Arctic Ocean: Canada Basin | collected... | reverse complement strand
CTCGCGAGTGCGCCCAGGGCATCGGTGTCATTTGCCAGGGCAACGAGGTGGTTGGGCACAATCTGCTGGGTTCGTTGAAACCAGAAGTTGGATAGCAGGGACAAGACACGGCCCTTATCGGGAATGCCATTGGGAAGGACCACATCGAAGGCGGAAATCCGGTCAGTAGCGACCATAAGCAGGAGGTTATCGCCCAGGTCAAAGGTATCGCGAACCTTACCACGGTGCAGAATTCCGGGCAGGGGCGTTTCAAGCAGGGGCATGGCTCGCCTCCGTAGCAGATTGGGCGACAGCGTTCAGCCCAACCCGGGCGAACAGGCTATCCACATGCTTCGTATAGTAGCTGTAATCGAATATGCTATTCAATCTTTCCGCCGTCAATTGCTCAAGGACTGTGGCGTCCTGGAGGATTAAGTCGCGAAAGTCATGGCCTTCGTCCCAGGCCTTAGAGGTATGGGACTGGACCAGCTTGTAGGCATCGTCCCGCGACATTCCCTTCTCAATCAGCGCTAGCATGACGCGCTGGGAGAAGATGAGGCCCCTGGTGGACTCGATGTTCTCCTGCATGCGCTTGGGAAAGACCCGTAGGCCGTTGACGACGCCCGTGAAGATGTCCAAGATATAGTCGAGGGCCATGCAGGCGTCGGGCAAGATGACGCGCTCCGCTGAGGAGTGGCTGATGTCCCGCTCATGCCAGAGTGCAACGTTTTCCATCGCCGTAACCGCGTTGCCGCGGATGAGCCGGGCCAGGCCGCACACACGTTCAGAGAGCTCAGGGTTACGTTTGTGGGGCATAGCTGAAGAGCCGGTTTGGCCTTCGCCAAAGTGCTCTTCAACCTCGTGGACCTCCGTCCGTTGGAGTCCGCGTATCTCGGTCGCGAACTTTTCTAGTGACGATGCGATGACCGCCAAGGTCGCGATAAAATAGGCGTGTCGGTCGCGCTGAACGATTTGGTTGGAGATGCCTTCAAACTGGAGTCCTAAAGTGCGGCATGCCTCCTCTTCGACAGCCAACGACACCGTCGCGTGGGTGCCGACAGCTCCGGAGACCTTCCCTACCGCCACCTCGCCGATGGAGTCCACCAGGCGGCGGCGGTTTCGGCGCATCTCGTCCCACCAGAGAGCTAGCTTGAGCCCGAAGGTCGTCGGCTCCGCGTGAACCCCGTGGGTCCGGCCCATGATAAGCGTGTCCTTGTGTTCATGCGCCCGCCGGGCGATGGCTTCTGTCAGCATGTCGAGGCCTCTGAGCAACAGCGCGCCCGCGTCCCGCAGCTGCATGCCGGTTGCGGTGTCCCAAACATCGTTGGAAGTGAGCCCAAGGTGGACCCATCGGCCCTCGGCACCGAGTCCAGTGGTCACTGACTTGAGAAAGGCCGTCACATCGTGGCGGGTCTGCTGGAAAGTCGTTTCCAAGACGTCAATGTCCCAGGTTGCACGCCGGATCTTGGCCATGTCTGACCCAGGGATGACCCCCTCCTTCGTCCAACCCTCGCAAACGGCAATCTCCACTGCCAGCCACCGCTCATACTTGCCCTCATCCGACCATATGGCCTTCATTTCGGCGCGGGCATAGCGCTCAATCATGTTTCATCTCCAATGGGCAGCACACACCAGCTGCGGTGTTTTTGCCGTGGCGGGTTGAGACACAGGGCGAATAGCCAGAGGTGGGACGATAACTTTAGCGTTCACTCAGCCGCTGCCGATAGGCATCATGGGATTCTCTAATAGTAGCATATTTGAGCCCTAGAATCTGAGCAGCGAACACCGCCGCATTTCGGGCCCCCCATACGCCGACAGCCATGCAGGCCACCGGAACTCCCGGCGGCATCTGGGATACCGCGTAGAGCGCGTCTACTCCTCCCAGCGCACTGGAAGTTAACGGCACGCCGATGACGGGCAGGGTGCTGAGGGCGGCGATGGCTCCCGGGAGCGCGGCTGCGCCCCCCGCGGCGGCGATGAAGAGTTCCACTCCCTGTTCAGCTGCGCCCAGGACATATTCTCGGAGCCGTTCGGGATTGCGGTGAGCCGATGCCACAACCAGCTCTGCTTCGATGCCGAACTCAGCCAGCAGGTCCATAGTCTCCTGAATCGTTGGCTCATCGCTTTTGCTCCCGAGGATGACTGCAACCTGCGGCATGGCACTTCCTCCCTTAGGCATAACATATACGCTCGCCAGGACTGCTGTAATGGCGGCGAAGAGAATTGCAGGCTAGGGGATATAGCTGGCCACCGTCAAGTAAATGAATTCTATTCTTACACAAAAACTTTCTTTATCCTCTACCCGGGCTTCCTTGGTATAGATTTGCCGAAAAACGGTATGGTAGCGTAATGGACTTGATCATCGACGTTCCCCTGCCCACGAGCCTGCCGCTCCTGGACGCTGTTGCCTACGTTCAGCGCGCTGAGAAGCTGGGCTTCGACGGGCTTGGAGTGCCGGACCACCCCGAGCATGGGCGTGACGTGTTTGTAATGCTCGCGCATCTCGCCCAACGCACAGAGCGGATCATGCTCTATCCCAGCGTCACCAACCCTGTGGTGCGCCACCCCCTGACGCTGGCTAACCAGGTTAATACGCTCAATGAGATTGCACCCGGACGGGTGAAGCTGGCGTTGGCACCGGGGGATGCGGCTCTCCAGGCGCTGGGAAAGCGCCCCGCAACTATTGCTGAGATGGGTGCAGCGGTATCCACTATACGTCGATTGCTACGCGGTGAGGCAGTTGAAGGATACGCCTTTTCGGTTAAACCAACGGGATCGCCACCGCCGGTGGTCGTTGCAGGGAGCAGACGTCGGATAACGGAATTGGCGGGAGAGATTGCCGATGAAGCGCTGCTGATGGCCGGCTTGGAACCGGAGATGCTGGCGCTCGCGCAAGGCTATTTGGAAACGGGCGCTGGGCGCTCCGGCAGGTCTCTGGAGGCCTTCCCCGTGACGCACTATACCTTGGTTTCGGTAGATGAGGACCTCAGCGCTGCGCGGGAACGAACCAGGGGCTGGCTCCACCTGTGGCTCAAGCAGGGGCAGTTTGCTCCTGCCTTGGAGCAAGTCGGCATGGAACTGCCACCGTACCCACTCCCGGATGACATACCGGCAGCTGTATTGGCTAGGCTCTGCGATGCGCTTTTCCTCGTGGCGACGCCAGGCACTATCGTTGAGCGGTTTCTTCGGCTCCAGCACTCGGGTGTGGACCACGTTGCCTGCCTGATTCCCGGCGGGGCCCTCGAGGCGCGTCGTACGCTGGAGATATTGGGAGAGCGGGTGCTTCCCGTCCTTGGATAGAGCAGACCCTTGCCAAGTAAGGTGATACCATTGCGGCACGAAGAGCACTGTGCGTACGTCGACGGTATCGCAGGCTGATACGCCCATGCGTCGCCCAGGTGTTTAGCGCATCGAAAACGCACGCCGATTTGGCCTGAAATAGGGCGGTGGCGGCAATGCAACGGGGAGCCGGGATGACCAACACCCCACAGCCGGTTACAACGGGCGAAGCCCATTTTGTAAACACCCTCAGCACACGGTACAAGGCTGTGCGCAAGGCCACCGAGGACTTGTGTACGCCCCTGGTCACCGAGGATTACGGTATCCAGGCCATGGATGACGCGAGCCCGACCAAGTGGCACCTGGCCCACGTCTCCTGGTTCTTCGAGACCTTTCTACTCAAACCCTATCTCAAGGGCTACCAGTCCCCCAATCCCCAATACGAGTTCATTTTCAACTCCTACTACAACGCGGTCGGGCCTCAGCATTTCCGGCCCAGCCGCGGGCACCTTTCCCGGCCCACCGTTGCTGAGGTGTACGTCTACCGTGCCCATGTCGACCAGGGAATGCTGGCGCTTTTGCGCGGCGGCGGGCATGCTTTCGATACGCAAATTGCTTCCCGGGTGGTCTTGGGTCTGAACCACGAGCAGCAGCACCAAGAGTTGCTGCTCACTGACCTCAAATACAACCTTAGCGTGAACCCTTTGCGGCCCGCATATCACAAACATGAGATACCGCGCAGCGGCCAAGCGCGGGAACTTGGCTGGCACGCCTACGAGGGAGGCATCTATTCCATCGGCTATACCGGCAAAGATTTCTCCTTCGATAATGAAGGGCCTTGCCACGATGTCGTCATCCAACCCTTCAAACTAGGGTCTCGACTTGTCACCAACGGCGAGTTCATAGAGTTCATGCGGGACGGCGGCTACGAGCGGGCCGAATTCTGGCTCTCCGCGGGATGGAACCAAATGCGGGAAGGCCAGTGGCAGGCGCCCCTTTACTGGGAAGGGGGTGGCGGCGCTTGGCAAACCTTCACTCTTTCGGGAATGCAACAGGTTGACGCCAGCAGCCCCGTGGGCCACGTGAGCTTCTACGAGGCCGATGCCTTCGCCCGCTGGGCGGGCAAACGCCTTCCCACTGAGGCAGAGTGGGAACATGCCGCCTTGGACCAGAGTGACGAAGGCAATTTCCAAGAGAGTGGCCACTTCCACCCCCTGGCGGCCCCGGAATCCGGTGCGCCGGTGACGCAGCTTTTCGGCGATTTGTGGGAATGGACCGGCAGCGCCTATCTTCCGTACCCAGGTTTCAAACCGGGTGAGGGGGCGATCGGCGAATACAACGGCAAGTTCATGGTGAATCAGATGGTGCTCCGGGGCGGTTCTTGCGCAACCGCCCAATCGCACATTCGGGCCACATATCGGAATTTCTTCCATCCCCCCGACCGATGGCAGTTCATGGGATTCCGGTTGGCGGACGACAAGTAAACCCCAGCGAACCGGCCTTTTCAAGGTAACTCTATACGCGGTCCGAGATGTCCAGCTCGCTCGTCGAAAGGTGGGTTGGGCTCCGGTTTGCTCTCAGTCTTCAGTGCCTCGTGATGGTGTGGTGGAGGCGCGAATAGGAATGAGCCCGCCACCGTCAACATGATCCCAATGAAGAGGGAAAGTGCCAGGTTGTAATCGCCCTGGATGTCAAAGATGAACGTGGCCAACAGGGGCCCCAAGGCATTGGCTGTTGTCTGGAAGGGCGTGATAAAACCGCGGATGGCTCCGAAGTGACCACGCCCGTAGTAGTTCGCGAAGGCCAAATTTTGAAGAAAGAGAAGGACCGCGAAGAAAGACCCGTGGATAACGGCGAAGAATACCCCCGCCGAATAGCTCTCGACCTGCGTCAATACGAAGAGGCCGCTGGCCAAGCCGAGAGAGACAACCATCAGCATCACCCGAACCGGCAGCCTGTCGGCTAAATAGCCTGCGATGAATGTCGTCGGAATGCCCACAAAGGCCCAGATAGTCAAGAGAGACGCGGCCTGCAGGCCGGAGATACCCCGGTCGGTCAGTATAAGGAACATGTTGAAGTTAGTGCCCGAGGTCACAAAGGTGCTTGCGGCCATAGCGGCCAACAGAATATAGAAGCTACGGGTGTGTAGTGCTTCGCCCATCGTGAAGGAGACCTCAGGTTTCCCCTTTTTTAAAGCTCCACCAGGGCTCTCAACCCCCTTGTGGTTTGGCTGATTTGGGTGATCCCCGTCCGGCGCTAGCCCCATGTCTTCCGGACTCCGCCGGAGCCACCCTCCGACAGGAATCAACGTCAGCGCCCAGGCCATGAGCCCCATGGTGACGGTGGCGGTGCGCCAGCCACCCGTGCTGATAATTGCCTGGGCCAGCAGTGGAAGTCCTCCTGAGCCGATACGCTGGCCTGCGTTGGGGATGGATTGGGCGCGGCCTCTATGGCGGATGAACCATTTGGAAACCACGACATTGTTTGCGAGGTTGAAGACGCCTTGGAGTAGAAAGCGGCTCGCGATCATAATCAAGTAAAACTGCCACAGGGCGTTGATGTAACTCAAGGAAATCAACAGGGCTCCTAGAAGCGTGAAACCGACGAAGAGCACCCGTCGGGCGCCGTGCCGATCGATGAGGGGTCCTATGGCAACGGCGGCCAGGCCGCCCAAGATGGTTCCAATGCCTGCGGCGCCGGCAAACACGGACCGGCTCCAGCCGAACTCGCCGGTGATGGGCTTGATAAAGATGCTGATGACGGGGTTCTGCTGCGTGGCGGAGGCAATTCGGGTGAGGGTTAGCACTCCCACGATGACCCAGCCGTAATAGAACCGGTGGTGCTCTGGCGGCGTGTCGGTGCTCATGCTGTCTGAGCGGGAGAAGCGATGTCGTTGCGGTGGAAGACGCCTTCGAAGCGCACGGACGCTGCGGCGGCGTAGGCGAGCTGCCGGGCCGTGGCCATATCAGCTCCCGTGCCCACGAGGGTAACGACCCGTCCGCCACTGGTGAGAATCTTACCGGATGTCAACGTGGTCCCGGAGTGAAAGGCAAGGGCTCCCTCAGCGAGCGTATCCAACCCTTCAATTGCCTTGCCCGTCGCGTAGTGGCCGGGATAGCCTTCAGAGGCCAGCACCACGCCTACTGTGGCCTGCTCAGCCCAACGGACGTCGATCGTGCCCCCCTTGCCACAGACAACCGCCTCCACGACCTCCAATAGGTCGTTCTCCAAACGGGGCAGAATAACCTGAGCCTCCGGGTCTCCGAAACGTGCGTTGAACTCGATGACTTTGGGACCGGTCTCCGTGAGCATAAGGCCACCGTAGAGCACGCCGAGATAGGGCGTTCCTGCTTCAGCCAACGCATTGATGGCAGGCACCATGATGGCGTCACGGATGTGTTGTTCCAAGGAGGGAGTCCAGAAGTAAGGAGGGCTGTAAGCGCCCATGCCACCAGTGTTGGGACCGGTATCACCGTCGCCCACACGCTTGTAGTCGCAAGCGGCACCCAACGACGAGACCCAGGCGCCATCCGTAAAGGCAAAGACGCTGAGCTCCTGGCCAGTCAGGCACTCCTCAATGATCACGGTATCTCCGGATGTGCCGTAGATACGCCGGTTCATGAGGGCCTCCAGCGTTTCGATGGCCTCTTCCACGCTCTGGGCGACCACCACCCCCTTGCCCGCGGTGAGGCCGACGGCTTTGACCACGATGGGCGCGCCTTGGAAGCGGACGTAATCGGAGGCTTCGACGAAGTTGTCGAAAACCCGGAAGTCAGCGGTGGGGATACCGGCCTTCGCCATCAGTTGCTTGGCGAAGGATTTGCTAGCCTCGATTCGGTCCGCGGCCTTGGTGGGGCCGAAGATGGGGAGGCCCTCAGCCTGAAAGCGGTCCACGACTCCGGCCTCCAGCGGGTTATCGGGCCCGACGATGGTGATGTCGATTGCGTGGGCACGGACGGTGGTGATGAGGCCGTCGATATCGTCCACGCCGACCGGTAGGTTGGTGGCGAGGGCGCCCGTCCCGGCATTGCCAGGCGCCACGAAGAGCCGTGGCGTGCGCGGGCTCTTCGCCAGTTTCCAGAGGATGGCGTGCTCTCTCGCGCCGCTGCCAATAACAAGGATATTCATGGATTAAGTGTCCGATGCGAGGGGACCGGCAGCACAACGTTCATCCCCGGCTTGTGGATGACCAGGTCGCTGCCTCGTTGGCAATTCACCCCATGGCCGGTTTTTTCAAAAACCATTCCATCTTCCTGTCCCGAGACCACCGGTAGCGGTGGCATCAGGCGGTAACCTAAATAATCTACCCTGAACGGGCAAGCCTCGTCAGTGTGTAAGCGCTGTGATGTGTGGAGGAGAGTACCTGCGTGCATTCCAAGGTACTCACTCCCACTCGATGGTGCCGGGTGGCTTGCTGGTAATGTCGTAGACCACGCGATTCACCTCCGGCACTTCGTTGACCATCCGGTTGGAGATGCGGGCCAGCGTCTCGTAAGGCAAGCGGGCCCAGTCGGCGGTCATCGCGTCATCACTGGTCACGGCGCGGATGGCGGCCACGTGTTGGTAGGTGCGTCGGTCGCCCATGACACCCACGGTCTTGGTCTCGGTCAACACCGCGAAACTCTGCCAAAGCTTGTCGTAAAGACCGTCGCGCTTGATCTCGTCCATGACAATCCAATCGCAGGCCCGGAGCACCTCCAGTTTTTCACGGGTGACCGCGCCCATGACGCGGATGGCGAGGCCGGGGCCGGGAAAGGGTTGGCGGTTAAGGATTTCCAGCGGCATCCCCAGTTCGGCTCCGGCTAGGCGTACCTCGTCTTTGAATAGGTACCGCAGCGGTTCCACCAGCTTGAGTTTCATGCGCTCTGGAAGTCCGCCGACGTTATGGTGCGTCTTAATCTTATGGGAGCCTGCGTTTTCAGACGTCTGACTCTCGATGACGTCGGGATACAGCGTGCCCTGAGCCAGGAAGTCTACCTCGCCCAGTTCACCGGCCTTCTCCTCAAAAACGCGGATGAACTCCTCGCCGATACGCTTGCGCTTCACCTCAGGGTCGATAACCCCATTCAGAGCGTTGAGAAAACGAGCGGTGCCATCCACGTGGATAATCTTGAGCCCTAAGTACCGTTTGAACACTGCTTGGATTCGATCCGACTCTTCGCGGCGTAGGAGGCCGTTATCCACGAATATGCAGGTGAGCTGGTCTCCCACCGCCTGATGGATCATTACAGCGGCAACGGCGGAGTCTACACCGCCCGAGAGGGCGCAGAGGACCTTGCCGTCTCCCACCTGCTCCCTGATGTGCTCAATGGCCTCCGCCACGACGTTTGCTGCGGTCCAGTTTCCTAAGCAGCCACACACGCCCATCGCGAAGTTTCTGAGTATTGCGATCCCTTGCGGAGTGTGGGCAACTTCAGGGTGAAATTGGATGCCGTAGATGCCGGCAGTTTCGTTGGCGAGGGCGGAAATGGGTGAATTATCGCTGTAGGCCAGCGGCCTGAACTCTGGAGGAAGCTGGTCGATCCGGTCGCCGTGGCTCATCCATACCGGTAAATCCTCTTCCAACCCCTCGAAGAGGGGTGAGGGAGCCCCCTCGCGATGGATTACCGCAAAGCCATATTCCCGCTCTCGAGCGGAGCCTACGACCCCGCCCAATTGATGGGCGATAAGCTGCATGCCATAGCAGATTCCCAAGACCGGAACCCCTACATCGAAGACCCAACCAGGGGCAGTGGGGGCTCCATCATCGTAGACGCTGTTGGGGCCTCCCGAAAGGATGATGCCTCGCAAATCCAGTCCTTCGATGGACTGCCGCGTCGCGTCGTGGGGGAGAATCTCGCAGTAGACGTTCAGCTCGCGGATACGCCGGGCGATGAGTCTGCTGTACTGGGAGCCAAAGTCGATGATGGCGATGGCCTCTCCAGCTGTACTGGGGGTGGGCTCTGCTGATGATTGGCGCCCTGCCTTGTTCTGCGTGGTTTCCTGGGCAATCTTAAGGTCAGTGGACACCTCCACATCATCGGACGTAGCAACGCGGGGTGCTCTCGGTTTTTTTGGTTCTGTCATTGGCTGCCTCAGGGGCCGTGGGTAGGGAACCATGGTAGCACCGCTGAGGGCTTTCCTGCACGCCTTCGAGCCCGAATTAAGTGAGGGCGTATATGGTGTTTGGGTGTGGGACGCAGTGGGAAAGACCGGCATCCCGCTATTGGGGGGATGGCTTCGACGAGGATCCTGGAGGCCAGATAACCGAACAGTCCGCCTCGCCAGGCTCACATGAATACGGGAACCGCGAATTGCTGGGGCGCAGCCGACATCTAGATGGGCGTCGTAGAGGGCCTCGCAGGGCAACATGAGGAACAGCTATATAATGGAAACACGCCATAAAACATGGAAGTACCACTCAACATCGCTATGGGGCGTGCGGAGTCGCTTTGAATCTATGAGGTGCTGCATCCAATGGTGGCACCAATGCTATTTGTGGCTGCCCCCCACAAGGCGGAATGCTATACTTAATAACGATTACTCGAGGCTCAGAGCAACTGCTTCATGACGAAGCGCGTGGATGACAACCAAGCGAACCGGCGAGCGGCAGGCAAACTCCTTAGGGAGGGGGGTGTCGTGGCATACCCCACTGATACGCTGTATGGGCTGGGGGCATCGGTGAAGGATGAAAAGGCGGTAGCACGCGTTTTCGAAATTAAGGGCCGTCCTCAAAAACAAGGCCTTCCTGTGTTGGTGGCGAGTTACGAACAGTTAGCAGGGTTGGTCGAAGGGATTCCTCCGGAGGCGCTTTGGCTCACCCATAGATTCTGGCCCGGTGCGCTCAGCCTGGTGTTCCGCAAGCAGTCGTGGCTGTCCATCGTCGTCTCAGGCGGGGACACCGTGGCAGTACGACAGCCCTCTCACCCGAGCCCCTTGGAGCTAATCGAGTATTGTGGCATGCCCATCACCGGTACCAGTGCAAACAAGAGTGGCGGCTCCCAGCCCACGACCGCCGATGAAGTGCTCCGGCAGCTTGATGGGCTGGTCGACCTGGTGCTTGACGGTGGTCCCTGCCGGGTGCAAATGCCATCCACTATCCTTGACCTGACGGTGCATCCTGCGCGGCTCGTACGCGAAGGTGCCGTCTCTTTGGAGATGTTGCAGGAGGTCGTTCCCGTAATGGCGGCGAATAACATATAGCTAGGGCCGGCGAGCCCTGATTTCTAAACGAAGGCTGGGGTTTGCCATCATCCCCCGGCCTATGGAGGAATGTGGAGCTTCCAGAGACGCTTCAACAGTACCGGCCAACAGTGGAAGAGGCGCTGCAGCAGGTGCTTCATGCGGCCATGACCCCGGAGTTGCCCCTGTACCGCATGATGCAGTACCAACTGGGATTGGTAGATAGGTCGGGGACTCCCGAACCACAAATAGAGCCAACGCGGCTCTATGGCGCACTTTGCCTTGAAGCCGCGCATTCGGTGGAGGCAGCTGAGAGGGCCGCTCCAGCGGCAGCGGCAGCGGCAGCGGAACTGTTCTATGAGTCGGTTCGAGTCCATGAGGATATGCAACTTGGCGCACCGCAAAGGGGGAAGAGGGATTCTGTCTGGTTCATATGGGGTCCCGCCCAGGCCATCAACGTCGGCGACGGCCTTCACGCAATGGCGCGCTTGGCCATATTGAATCTGGAGGTCGGTGGTCTTGCCCCGGAGCAGACCCTCAGCGCCATCCGGGCTATGGACGACGCAGCCCTGCGCTTCTACGAAGGTCAATACATGGAATTGACCTTCCAGGAGCGGATTGACGTCATGGAAACGCAGTATCTAAAGGCCGCCGAAATGCGGCAGGGTGCTTTGGTCGGCGGTGCGTTGGCTGTGGGAGCTACGGTGGCTGGGGCTAATGCCTTGATAGTGGATGGCCTTGGCCAATTTGGCGTCCGATTGGGTTTGGCAGCCCAAGTCCACGAGGACCTGGCGGCGGTGTGGGATACTTCCGGGGAAACCGGAGTTCCACCGAAGCTCTTGAATAAAAGTAAGCTCTTTCCCGTGGTTCACGCTCTGGAAAAGGCGTCGCTGGTGCAAAAAAGGGCGTTGGGAGATGTCTATTTCAAGCGGGTTATGGAGCCCCAGGACGTGGAACGCATCCGTCAGGTACTGGATGAAGTGGGGGCGAGGGAATACGGCCAGACAAAGGCCAGGACTCTGGCCACGGAAGCGCTTAGCTTCCTGGCCCCCTTGAATCTTCCACCTGCATCCCTAGCACGGTGGGAGGCCATCACCAACTTTATGATTGGGGACTAACGTGTCCACTATGAAAAAGACTATCCAAAGCCTGCAATGGGAAGGAAAGCGGGCCTTGGTCAGAGTGGATTTCAATGTCCCCTACGAGCCAGGGACCACCACCATATCGGACGATATGCGAATAAGAGCCGCCATACCGACGATCAACTATTTGCGGGAGCACGGAGCCAGTGTGGTGCTGTGTACACACCTTGGCCGGCCGGGAGGTGAACCGAAATCGGAATTGGGATTGGCCCCGGTGGCCGAACGGCTTGCGGAGATCATGGGTTCGGCTGTGCAGTATGTCCACGATGCCGTAGGGGCAATGGCGGCAGAGCAGGCCGATGCCTTGGAAGCGGGAGATCTGCTCCTACTGGAAAACCTCCGGTTCTACCCTGGTGAGGAGGCCAACGCCCCAGAGTTTGCTGAGGGGCTTGCCGGTCTGGCAAACGTTTACGTCAACGACGCCTTCGGCACCGCCCATAGAGCCCACGCCTCCACGGAGGGCATCACCCATTTTCTTCCCTCTGTGGCTGGATTCCTCATGGCCCAAGAGCTCAAGATGCTGGGCCTAACCCTGGAGTCTAAGGAACGCCCCCTAGGCGCCGTCTTTGGTGGAGCGAAAGTCAGCGACAAGATTGCTGTGCTTCAGCAACTGCTCGCGCGCGCCAACGCCATCTTTGTGGGCGGCGGTATGGCAGCTACCTTCCTCAAGGCCCAGGGTTACGAAGTCGGCAACTCCCTTGTTGAAGACGAAAAAGTATCGCTCTGCGGTGAACTCCTTCAGCAGGCCGAGCAGCAGGGCGTGGCGGTCTATCTCCCCACAGATGTAGCGGTGACACCGCACTTGGAAACGGACCCCGAATACCGGGTTGTGTCCGTTGGAGATGTGCCCAAGGGGTGGCTCATCGCCGATATTGGCACCGCGACCGCAGCCCTCTTCACCGAGAAGCTGCGTGAGATGAAAACCATTGCGTGGAATGGCCCCATGGGCGTGTTTGAGGTACCCCCCTTTGACGCAGGAACAAGGGCTGTGGCTGAGGCACTGGCCGCGAGCAGCGCAATAACCGTCATTGGTGGGGGGTCCACAGCAGAGGCAGTGGGACACCTGGGGCTGGCACAGCATATGACCCACGTCTCGACCGGAGGTGGAGCCTCTCTGGAGTTTTTAGAGGGCAAGGAGCTGCCCGGAGTAGCTGCGTTGGAAGATGAAGACTTCGGGGAAAAAGGCAAAGGAGCATGATGCCTTTCTCTTCGGTGAAGCAGCTAGTGCAGAAGACGAACTCCAAGATAGTGATGCTGGTTATCACTGGCCTGGGTGCCACAGTCAATCCTCTGTACCAGAGGACAGGGCCTGAATCTGCTCGCGTCCCTTATCTCGACCGGATCACACAGCACAACTCCGCTGGGTTGAGCATCCCCGTTGCTTGGGGAATCGCCTCGGGCAGTGGACCAGGCCAAGTGGCGCTGTTAGCCTATGACCCCTAAAACACTTCTTTGGACTCTTCGCGGCGAAACATGTCATAAGGTTGGCCCTTGGCCACGCAGGCAAGCTGCTGCGGGTCGGGGCCTAAGAGTTATAGCAAGGAGAGCAAAGTGGCCGCAGCATTTATTGCCGGGAACTGGAAGATGAATACCTCCGTGGCCGAGGCAGTGGCCTTGGCACAGCAACTGCGCGGGCCTTTGGAATCCATGGAAGGCATTATCCGGCTCATCTGCCCCCCTTTCGTATCCCTTGCCCCAGTGGCGCATGTCCTGGAGGGCAGCACGCTAGAGCTCGGAGCCCAGGATCTTCACCCTGAGCCCAAAGGCGCATTCACTGGCGAGGTTTCGGGCGCCATGCTAGAAGGGTTGTGCCGGTACGTCATCGTGGGGCATTCGGAACGCAGACACATCATGGGCGAAACTGACGAGACGGTGAACCGAAAGGTCACCGCTGCCCTTCGCCACGACCTAGTTCCCATCCTTTGCGTCGGCGAGATCCTGAGCGAACGGGAGGAGGGACGGGCGAAAGAAGTTGTTACACGACAGCTCAACGCAGGCTTTCAAGGACTGGACCTTTCGGCAGTGGGGTGGGTGGTTATCGCATACGAACCGGTATGGGCCATCGGCACCGGCAAGGCGGCCACAGCGGAGCAGGCCCAGGAGATGATGGGAGTGGTTCGCGCGTGGTTGTCTAATGCCACCTCGCAAGAGTTGGCTCAGGGGGTCCCGCTCCTCTACGGCGGTAGCGTTACGGCGGACAATGTCGCCCAGTTTGCTGCCGAACGGGACATCGACGGTGCCTTGGTTGGAGGCGCAAGCCTACGGGCCGAGGAGTTTGTGGCCATTGCCCAGGGCCTCGCCCAGGCTGCTGCGGGCTCCTAAGTGAAGAGCGCCTGACACGCTGTCGCTGCATTCCATGAATCCTGTATCCACCGCTCCCGCCATTTTCATCGTCGGCGCCACCGCCTCTGGAAAAACAGCTGCCGCGTTGGAGCTAGCTCGGGCCTTCCCCGTGGAGGTCGTCAACGCCGATAGCCGTCAGGTCTACCGGGGCATGGACATCGGTACCGCAAAGCCCACCAGGGCGGAGCAGGCCCTCGTGCCGCATCATCTCATCGACGCGGTCAATCCTGACGAGAGCTATAATCTCGCTCTTTTCTTACGCCATGCTCGCGAGACCATCACCGATATCCAAGCTCGTGGTTGTCTTCCCCTCGTCGTGGGAGGAACGGGCCAATATATCTGGGGACTGGCCGAAGGATGGCAGGTGCCGGAGGTCGCAGCGCAACCAATTATTCGAACGCGGCTGGAGCGAATGGCCCAAGAGGACGGCCCGGCAGCCCTCTTCGCGTACTTGAATCGTGTCGACCCCGAGGCGGCGAAAACCATCGACCCCCAGAACCTCCGGCGAGTCGTCCGGGCCCTGGAGGTCTGGGAGTTCTCAGGCGTCCGTTTTTCCGCTCAGCGCCGTCGCTCAGCGCCAGGATTTCGACCCCATCTCTTCGGACTTTGGGTCCCTCGAACCGAGCTCGACACGCGCATTGATGCACGGGTCGAGGCCATGCTCGAAGCCGGGTGGGAGGCTGAAGTCCGGCGTCTGCTGCGTTCGGGTTACACGCCAGAGCTTTCCGCTTTTCAGAGTACGGGATACCGCGAACTGGGGGCCATGGCCAAAGGCACCATCGACCTGGAGGAGGCGGTGCGCCTCACGAAAATATCCACCCATCGGCTAGCTCGTCGGCAGATGAACTGGTTTCGCCATAGCGACTCGCGCATCCACTGGACCGCAGGTATGGCGCAGTTGATTGAGGCTGTCCGGCGGGTCATTCCAACAAGTCTTGGTTGATGTGGGATGAAGGGTCTAAGCCCCTGGTGTAGAATCCCTTAACGTCCTGGGCGTGAGGACGAAGTAACGAGATTCGCGGAGAACGTGGTTATGCAGTTCACCAAGCTTCAAGGGGCGGGCAACGACTTCGTGTTGGTCGACGCCCGTGGAGTCGACCAGGATTGGCCTGCTTTGGCCAAGCGAATATGTGACCGGCACTTCGGCGTTGGTGCCGACGGACTGCTGGTCCTGTTGGGATCGGAGCAGGCTGACATCTGCATGCGGGAGTTTAATCCCGATGGGTCGGAACCCGAAATGTGCGGCAACGGCATCCGGTGTTTCACCAAATACGTTTTGGAGCGGGACATCGTCCCGAAAGCGAGTATTATCCGCATCGAAACGGGCGCAGGTATTCTTGCTGTGGAGCCTTTCTGGGAAGGCGATCACGTTATCAGGGTCAAAGTGAACATGGGAGAACCGGACCTTCGTTGGAAGACGATACCGGTGAACACCTACGAGGCCAGTACACGAGATGATCGGCTCCTTGATCCAGACGTGGTCACGCAAATGGGACTGAGTAGGAAGGATGTCTTCTTTGATGGACGGCTCATGGTGACTGGCCAGGGAAGCGATTTGGTGGTCACCGCAGTCTCTATGGGCAACCCCCACGCGGTGCAGTTCATAGATACGCCGGTGAGGGACTACCCATTACACGACATCGGCCCGGATGTGGAGTTCAACATGGCCTTTCCCACGCGGGTCAACTACCACGTGGTGAACGTCGTTGATAAAGAGCACATCCTGGCACGCTCCTGGGAACGTGGGGTAGGGGAGACATTGGCCTGCGGGACGGGTGCGTGCGCCATGGTCGTGGCCGCCCGGCTCCATCGCTATGTGGGCGATACCGTCCAGGTTTCGGTGCCCGGTGGTGAACTGATCATCACATGGACTGGCAGTGGCCCCGTCTTCATGGAAGGCCCAGCAGAAGTGGTTTTTACCGGAGAGTGGCCCGAGTAACGAACCCCGTGAATCATAGACGCATTGAAACCTCGGGAGGAATATGAGTTTAGCCCATCGCCTCGACCAGCTTCCACCATACCTGTTTCTTGAGATCAGCCGGAAGATCCAGGAAAAACGGCGTCAGGGTGCCGACGTCGTAAGCTTCGGGATTGGCGACCCCGACATTCCGACTCCCCAGCAGGTGGTCGATAGACTCACCACCGCGGCACAGGACCCAACCAATCATCGTTACCCGGAATCGGACGGCCTGCCCGAGCTACGGGCGGCCTTTTCCGACTGGTTCCAGCGCCGCTTCGGGTTGGACCTGGACCCCGCTAAGGAGGTACTGCCACTCATAGGAGCCAAGGAAGGTATCGGCCACATGGCGCTGTGCCTCATCGATCCCGGGGACGTCGCGCTGGTGCCAGACCCCGGTTACCCCGTCTACTCCGTAGGTACCATGTTTGCGGGAGGCAAATCGGAATTCATGCCTCTGCGCCAAGAGCAAGGGTGGATGCCTGACCTCTCCCGTATTCCCTCATCCGTGGCGCAAAAGGCCAAGGTGATGTGGCTCAACTACCCCAATAATCCCACGGGCGGCCTGGTCACGAAGAGCTTCTTTGAAGAAGTGGTGGCTTTTGCCAACCGCTACGATATCGTCGTGTGCCACGACGCCGCCTATTCCGAGGTGACCTTCGACGGCTATCAGGCACCAAGCTTTTTGGAAACTCCCGGTGCCATGGACGTGGGCATTGAGTTCCATTCCCTCTCCAAGACCTACAACATGACCGGATGGCGGCTGGGCATGGCCGTGGGAAACCCCACACTCATCGATGCGCTCCTCCGCGTCAAATCCAATATGGACTCGGGCGTGCCTCAGGCCATTCAGCAGATGGGCATTGAGGCACTATCCAAAACAAGCGCGGAGTGGCAGCACGCCAACAACGAGGTCTACCGTCGTCGCCGTGACCGAATAGTGGATAGCCTCACGCAGATTGGACTCACCGTTGCCTCGCCCAAAGCAGGTCTCTATGTGTGGGCTAAGCTACCTGACGGGTGGACATCAGCGGCTATGGCCGCCGAAATGCTGGACAATCACAGCGTTGTGGTTACGCCCGGCAGAGGCTACGGCGAACAAGGGGAGGGGTATATCCGATTGTCGTTAACCACGCCCGACGATCGCGTGGAGGAAGGAATGCGCCGGCTCGAAGGCTGGAGCATTCCCTCGGCCCCCACCGCTGCACGGAGTTCCGCGCCATAGCCCGTCTCAACCGCAAGTCCATTGATACCCGGAGCAGCCCAGAGCGTGCCCTCCTTGTTGGCGTCGCCGTCAAGCGCGAGCGGCACACGTGGACGTTGGAGGACTCGCTTCGGGAGCTGGGCCAACTAGCCATTACCGCGGGCGCGGTGGTAGTGGCGGAAGCCACCCAATCGTTGGACTCCCGCAGCCCTACCTATCTGGGCAAGGGTAAGTTGGAAGAGCTCCGCGCACGCGGAGACTTCGATACGCTGATTGCTGACGACGAACTGACGCCGAATCAGCAACTCAAGTTGGAGAAGGCATTCAAGGATGAGGTGAAGGTCATCGATAGGACTGCGCTTATTCTAGATGTCTTCGCCCGTCACGCCCGGAGCAGGGAGGGGAGACTACAAGTCGAACTGGCCCAGGCTGAGTATCTCATGCCGCGCTTGGCGGGCCAATGGAGCCACTTGGAACGCCTCGGGGGCGGCATCGGAACTCGTGGTCCCGGCGAGACCCAGATCGAGACCGATCGGCGCATCATCGGACGTTGGATACAGACCCTAAAGACCGACCTCGAGCAGGTGCGCCAACAGCGGGCCATGCATCGCCGCCGCCGAGAAAGAAGCGGTATCCCGGTGGTCTCTATGGTGGGCTACACCAATGCGGGAAAGAGCAGTCTGCTCAACGCATTGAGTCCCGCCGGAGTTGTAGCCCGGGACCAGCTTTTCTCAACCCTTGACCCTGTAACCCGCCGCGTCCGCCTTTCCGATGGAAGCAATCTTCTGCTTACCGATACGGTGGGCTTCATCCAAAAGCTCCCTCCGGCGCTCATCGCCGCGTTTCGGGCGACCTTGGAAGAGCTCCAAGAGGCGGATGTGCTGTTACATGTGGTGGACATTAGCCACCCGAACGCGCCTGAGCATGTGGACGTGGTTGAGGGTATCCTGGAGGGTTTAAACGTGGCTAATCGGCCCCGTATTCTGGTACTTAACAAGGCGGATTTGTTGGGTGCGCACACCGGCCCGGACGTTCAGGGACTTCCCCAAGGGCCAGCTACCGTGATTACCTCGGCCCTGAGCGGCATGGGGCTTGAAGGACTGATGGAAAAACTCCAAAACATGTTGGCCCATGGGGCTGCGACGGTAACGACAAAAGATATCGATGGGAGTTGGCTCCAGGAACCTCCCGCAACCCGAAAGGCAATCTAACAATGGGAGAGGCGGGACGCTATGACAAGTGAATGGGAACTACCTCAAAAACCATTCTTCAGCTGCGAAGCCACGGCATTCACCGTAATCGATGGAGACCTTCTCCGACGAAGCTTAGGCCAGGGGCCGCTCACGCCGGTGTTCAGGTTCCAGGTCGCTCCAGGTAACCTCTTCGAGCACCAACCCCGCACGGTCATCGAGCACGATGCCGGAAAGGTGCGGGTGGCGTGCGATAACGGAGCCACAGTGCACTTGGACTTTGGAAGCGGCACCGCCCGGGTCCATACGACGGAAGGGGAGTTCCTCTACAGAGGGGGGCTGGAAGAGGGAAACGAGGGGATGGGGTTCATTGCGGCCCAGTGAGCGGTCTCTAAACTACGCCCTATTACTATTATGTTAAGTTAATGCTTTTCCGTTTAGTCTCGACCTCGCCGCAGCCCTTCGCAACCTCCTCCATGTTAAGATGGCTTCACACCCTTTAGACTACTCGAACTCTGTTTCTGGCCTCTTTGTTTCACGGTTCGCATTCCTCCTTCATACACGGATACGTAAAGGGTGATAACGACCCAGATGAGTAGATTCCCGACCGGCTACCAGCCCTTTTATCTTTTCATTTTGGCCAGCGTTGTAATGTTCCTGCTGGCCGCCTGCTCTGGCGGTGGCGGGAGGTCATCCACGTTCCCGGAGGGTTTCGAAACTTTTGCCGAAGTCCTCGAGACGATCCAGGAGCGTCACGTCAACGGTTCCGACCTCTCCGTCGCCGAGTTTCAGGAATCAGCGATTAGAGGTCTCATCGAAGTTCTGGAGGATCCCTACAGCGCCTATCTCACCCAACAACAGTTTGGAATGGCCGCAGATTTCAGTGGCCAGTTCGACGGCATCGGTGCTCAGGTCAGCCGTCAAAACGAACAGATCGTTATCGTGGCCCCCATCGAAGGCTCTCCAGCAGAACGTGCTGGCATCCGCGCAGGCGATGTGGTGGTGGGCATTAATGGCGAGAGTCTGATTGGCAAATCGCTAACCGAAGCGGTTCTGAAAATCCGCGGGCCCAAGGGGACTCCCGTTACCATATCGGTCATCCACCTAGGGGATACCACGCAGGCAGACATCACCATCGTCCGGGATTCCATCACTATCCCCTCGGTGACGTCGCGCATGGAGGAGCCGGGGATCGGCTATGTTCGCATCATCTCCTTTGTAGACCCGACCGGACGCCAGTTGCGTGAGGCGCTTGAGGAATTATTGGACCAAGGGGCTGAGGGCTTGGTCCTTGACTTGAGGAACAATGGTGGCGGATTGGTCAGCGCTGCGGTGGAGGTGACGAGCCAGTTCGTCTCTGACGGGCTCGTTCTCCGGTCCGTGGACCCCGATGGAAGAAAAACGGAGTTCAAAGTGCAGTCGGGTGGACTCGCCCGAGAGATCCCCTTAGTCGTGTTAGTGAACGGATTCACCGCCAGCGCCGCGGAGATTGTTTCGGGCGCGTTACAGGACCACGACCGGGCCATTCTTGTCGGCGAGACCACCTTTGGCAAGGGAAGTGTCAACCTTTTCACGGGTCTGGAAGACGGCTCAGGTCTAGTAATCACCATCGCTCGTTGGCTGACGCCAAACGGACGGCTCATCGAGGGCAACGGGTTAGCACCCGATGTGGAAGCCTTTCAGGAAGGTGCCCTGCCCTCCGGACGTGAGTTCCGAGAGTTGTACCAACACATCGCAGAGACGTGCGGTTCCTACCGCGAAACGGAGCGCGGACTTCAGGGCGCTCAGAACGGCGTGGCCGAAGCGCTGGAGTTGCTCTGCGCGGAGAATTCAGCGCAGCCCTATACCTCCTCGGACAGCCAGATGGATACGGCCATCGATCTCCTGAAGTCTCGCATATAATCAGCGTATGGCACCCGACCCTAACAAGACTATCGTCTCGAACCGCAAAGCCCTGCGCGATTTCGAGGTGCTCGAGCGCATCGAGGCAGGGTTAAGTCTTCACGGAACCGAAATCAAGTCAATCCGCGCTGGCCGGGTGAACCTACAAGAGGCCTACGCCGTCTTCAGAAAAGGCGAGCTCTGGCTCTACGGGATGCATGTCGCCTCATGGGCTGGCGCCGGCCCGTGGGACCACGAACCTCTCAGGCCACGAAAGCTGCTGCTGCACAAGGAGGAGACTCGTAAGTTTGGTCGCTCGGCGGCTTCTAAGGGACTGACACTTGTGCCACTGCGGCTCTATATCAAGGACCATCACGCGAAAGTTGAATTGGCCCTGGCGAAGGGGCGGCGTGAGTACGATAAGCGTCGGGTTGTCGCCAAGCGCGATGCGGACCGCGAGATGGCCCGGGCCCTGCGGTCGAGAGGCTGATTCCTCCCCCACCTCTCTTGGGCGTTGAGTTCACAAGGAACCGGCGCTGGAGACGGCACAAGGTGGGTGAATTTGAAAGCTAGAATTGTGTCTATTATCGCATTGACTCCCCAACTAGGATTAGACTCTCACACTCCGGTTAAAGGGGTGACAACGGTGTGACTTCTAAAAGACTTCCTTTAGAACCAACAGCATGCACTTCTTGTATTCGCAATAGCGATCAACTCTGTTAACGCTAGCTAAATGGGGGTGGATATGAAAGCGGAAGGATTACGGGTTGGAGTCATCGGAGTTGGTTTTGGTGCGCAGGTGCACATTCCGGCCTTTCAGTCGGAAGGCATGAATGTGGTGGCGATTTGCGCCCGACACCACGACCGGGTAGACGAAGCAGCAAAACGCTTCGGGATTTCAGGGATATATACCGACTACCAAGCGCTCATTGACCATCCTGGGCTAGATGTTGTGAGCGTGGTTACCCCAGCAGCGCAACACTATGAAATAGCCAAAGCGGCGCTGGAAGCGGGCAAACACATTATCTGTGAAAAACCATTTACGGTTGATGCGCAGCAGGCTAGGGAACTCTGGGACATGGCTCAGGCCAGGAAATTGACAGCGATGATTGCCCATGAGTTTCGATTCGCCCCGGGTCGCTCGTACGTCAAGGAACTCATTGAGAAAGGGTATATAGGTGAGCCTCGACACCTCTCATTCACACTATTTATGAATATCCCTCAAAGGCCCGGTGGATCACCATCACGCGCGTCACAAACAGGTAGTAGTGGAATGCTCGGTGCCCTCGGTTCCCACTATATCGATTGTATGCGTGATTGGTTTGGGGAAATTCTAAGCGCTGAAGGGAGCGTGTTCGAACGGATTGGAGAAAAAGGAAACGCGGCTGATGGGAACCGGGCCTTTAGCTTCCTGCTACGCTTCGCGAATGGAGCCTGGGGAACGATGGTTAGTTCCTTCGAGTCACCTTTCGGCCAAGGCGCAAAGATGGAACTATATGGCTCCGAGGGATCACTGCACACCCCACAGATAGGAGCCAACCCGGCGCAGGAGGGGATTGTGCTCGGAGCGACGATTGGGCAGAGCGACGGACTGGAGGAATTATCCCTTCCAGACCGCCTGCGGCCTTTTGATGATGATAGAGACCCTCGCCTAGCTGCGTTTCGGTCGTTTGTTAGGCGTTTTCAGTCAGGGGTTGCGGAAGGTACTTCGCCTGCGCCGAATTTCTATGATGGCCTACGTTGCCAGCGGGTACTCGATGCCATACAGGAATCCACCCTATCAGGTCTCCGCGTCGACATTCCAGCCGATTGAACCAAGCGGCGAGGAGAATTCGGTGTGCAACAGGCTTAATAAAGCACACTCGTTACGCAACGATGGCGCTGTTAGGTTAAACCAGATAGGATTCGACGCGACATCCACATGCCGGAACGCATAGGAATAGCGAGTGCGCTTGGGCGCGCACTTAAAAGGAACAGTTCTCACAACCGAAGGATCTGGAGGAAAACGTATGGCACTGAATGAAGAAGGTTTAATCACTGCACCGGGTATCCTGAGCCGCTATGTTCGCTTGGCCAACGGGGCGCGGGCCCATTACATGACCGCCGGTGAAATTGGACCAGCGGTGGTCCTCCTGCACGGTGGTCTCGCCGGCTCCTCAGGGTTGGGGGGATGGCGTTTCATGATCCCTTACCTGGCTCAGAACGGCTTCCGGGTTTTCGCGCCGGACCGGCCCGGTTACGGCTTCGCGGACAACCGGGAGGAGTACTGGCCAAAACAGGGTTGGAAGAGCTATGTCGACTTCGTGGCGATGTTCGCCGATGCGCTGTGTCTCGACCGTTTTCACATCGCCGGCAACTCCATGGACGCACAGAACAGCATCTTCTTTATGCTGAACCACCCCGAACGCGTCATCAGCGCAGCGCTGATTGCCACCGGCGGTATCGGAGGATTCGCGGGCGTGCCGACCGATAAGCTCGTGACGAGCACCACGCTCCGGGATGCTGGCGGGTTCGACGGCACCAAGGAGTCCATGTTCCGCATGCTGAACGCCATCACCTATCGCAAGGAGGCGCTTTCGGACGACGTCTTGGAGATGCGTAGTCACGCTGCCAGGATGCAGGTGGATTCGCTGGCCTCGGCGCGTCTCTTCAATCGGGAAGGAACGCAGCCTGGGATGGCCCAATGGCTGAAGGTCCCGGGACGCTTGGACCAGCTGGAAATCCCCATGATTTATATCCACGGCATACAGGACGCCTCTGCTCCGGTGGAGAACGCCATCTCCGGCGAGGCACTGCTGCCTAATATCCAGTTCTTCTACCCCGACGAGTGCGGCCACCAATGCCAGACCGACCAGCCGGACATGCTGAACCAGGTTTTTGTCGACTTCTTGCGGGACGGCAAAGTAAGCCGAAAGACGGCCGACTGGGCCGGCGTTTCCAAGAACCGGCCTGAAATCGCATCGCTCGTAGGGTAGGCCTCCGCAGCATAAGCTGTACGACGTGCTGAATGAGAAAGAGCCCTGGCTTCTCCGCCAGGGCTCTTTCAGACCGGGAGACTGAGCCTTCAGCCTTGTCTCCCACCGCTACTCAAAGTTCCTCCTCATTCGCCCTCGCCTAAGGTTGATTTATGAAGGCATTCCGCGCCTTGCGAAACCGAAACTATCGATGGTATTGGATCAGCGGCTGCGGGCAGACCGGTGCCCAGGGCATCCGCCAGTTCGTTCTGGCCTGGCTGGTCCTCGACCTGACCGGCTCGGTGGCGCAACTCGGCATCGTCGTCTTCATACAAGGCGTTCCGATGACCGTCATTGCCCTCTTCGGAGGTGTCCTTACCGACCGCTTCGACCGGCGTAACATTCTGCTCGCAAGCCAGGCCATGAGCATGGCCAACCTGATTACCTTAGGAGTCCTCACGCTCACCGGCCACATCGAGCTGTGGCACGTCTACACATCGTCCGTTCTTCTCGGGGTTTCGCAAGCTATCATGGGGCCTGCCCGTCAGGCCTTCATCCGAAGCCTCGTCAGTCGTGACGAGACCATGAACGCCGTTGCTCTGAAGGCCATCCAGATGCACTCCTCGCGCATCCTCTGGCCATCGGCGGCCGGCTTTCTCATTGCGTGGGTGGGCATCGGGCCAACATTAGTCGTGAACGCCGGTTTCCTGGTGGTGGGGATCGGCGCACTTTACCTGGTTCGAGTCATTAAAGAGGCCCCCTCAATCCAAGGGTTCGCTCCATTCCGCCAAATGGCAGAAGGCTTCCGTTACACAAGGGCGACGCCCCTGATCGGCACCCTGATAACCCTAGGGTTTGCCGTGGGCTTTCTCGGTATGCCATTCATGCAGATGCTCCCGGGTTTTGCCCGGCAGGAGCTTGGCTTCAACGCAGCCCAGACTGGACTGTTGGCCATGTTCACCGGTATCGGCGCCCTGGTTGGCAGCTCCTCCCTTCTAGTTTTCGAAATCAAGGAGAAAGGGCGACTATACACTCGGCTGGTCG
>Ga0114996_10002434_pt1 | contig 24154 bp, 24 predicted proteins | sample ArcticOcean_MG_C_4_FD_87039 | JGI IMG/M metagenome (GOLD analysis project Ga0114996, IMG submission 87039) | Marine microbial communities from western Arctic Ocean - ArcticOcean_MG_CB4_134 | ecosystem: Environmental > Aquatic > Marine > Oceanic | place: Arctic Ocean: Canada Basin | collected... | reverse complement strand
TCTTAGGAGCAGCCTCAGTTGCTTCAGTTGCTTCAACAGATTCTTTCTTAGGAGCAGCCTCAGTTGCTTCAGTTGCTTCAACAGATTCTTTCTTAGGAGCAGCCTCAGTTGCTTCAGTTGCTTTTAACTCCTCTTCTTTTTCTTGACCAAGCGGAGACTGTGCGGTTTTAACCAGCTTACTAACCCGCTGTGAAAGCTGAGCGCCCAAGCCAATCCAATGATTAGCCCGATCAAGGTCAATCTGTAACTCAACATCATTGCCTGAAAAGCGAGGATTATAGTAACCAAGACGCTCAAGATACCGACCGTCTCGCTTATTTCTACTATCAGCAGCAACGATGTGATAAAAGGGGCGGTTCTTTGCACCAGTTCTTGATAATCTTATTACAACCATATTTAATCCATTTGAGTGATATGTATTTTAATCATAAATACCTAAAAAACAAATGTATTTCATATATTTATTCATATTGGATAATTTAAATTCTTGACATATTGTTTCTAAATGTAAAAATGTGTATCTGTTTATTACATAGGAGCTCATTTTTTTGAGCGATGAATACAGTTTAAGCTTTTTATTTAGCTTGGTAATTTTTCTTTTAATCCTTTCAGCATTATCCTCTAGCTCTGAAACGGCTCTAATGGCGATTAATCGTTATCGTCTTAAGCATAAAGCTATGCATGGAAATCGTGCTGCACAAATCACCGAAAAAATATTAGAGAATCCCGACAAATTAATCGGTCTTATTTTGCTCATTAATAATGCCGTAAATGTTTCTGCTGCATCTATAGTCACGGTTATTACACTTAGATTAGGTGGTGACGGTGCATTGATTTTAGGTTCATTCATTTTAACATTTGTATTGCTTATCTTTTGTGAACTCACCCCAAAAACATACGCAGCAACATTCCCGTCTAGGATTGCACTTCCAGCCTCTTATATTCTTTATCCGCTCATGAAAATATTCAGCCCTTTTGTTTGGCTAGTTAGCAAAATTGCTAATTTTATTCTTAGTCTTTTTGGTGTTAAGCAGCCGCAAGTTAATGGTAATGCCCTAAGCTCTGCTGAGCTTAAAGCTGCGGTGACTGAATCTGGCCATTATGTTTCTAATGATAATCAACAGATGCTTCTTGCAATACTTGACCTAGATAATATTGTTGTTGAAGACGTTATGGTGCCAAGACAAGAAATCATTGGCATAGACCTTAATGATCCGTGGGAAGAATCCCTACAAATCTTACGCTCTACTAAATTTTCAAGAATTCCAGTATTTAGAGATGAAATAAACGATTTGATAGGTGTTATTCGTGTTAGAGATGTTCTTTCTGATATCAGTAAATTGGATTTTAATTCAGAGACATTAATCAAAAAACTACAGCCACCATATTTCGTACCTGAATCAACACCTTTAAATAAACAACTTCTTAATTTTAAAACCCTTAATCATAGGTTTTCCTTTATTGTTGATGAGTATGGTGACATTCAAGGTCTGATTACGATTGAAGACCTGATTAGAGAAATATTAGGAGAAGTAAATCAAGTCTCTTCTGAAAATGGCAGTGATATTCGTAGAGACGAGGATGGTAATTACGTGCTAGACGCTGGAATTAGCATTAGGAAGCTTAATCGTTTGTTATCTTGGTCATTACCTAGCGAAGGCCAATCAACAATTAATGGTCTTATCCTTGAGAAAATTGGCGAAATACCTGAGACTGGTACAGTTATTACGATTAATAGCTATACATTTGAAGTGTTAGATAAAAATCATCAAATGATAAAGTCTGTTAGGGTGCTTACTACGGAAGCTTAGCTAGCTACTTTATAGAATGGGTATACCATCCCCGTATGCATCTGGTAAATAATTTTCAAACTTAGTGTACTCACCTAAGAAAGTTAGACAGAAATCACCTATCGGTCCATTTCTTTGCTTAGCAATCACAATATCAGCAATACCTTTCTTGGGCGAATCCTTATTGTAAACCTCATCACGATAGATAAAGACGATTACATCGGCATCCTGCTCAATGGCACCCGACTCACGTAGATCGCTCATCTGAGGTCTTTTATCAGCTCGCAGCTCAATACCTCGATTTAACTGTGATAATGCAATAATTGGCAAGTCAAGCTCTTTAGCTAGCGCCTTTAGTGATCTCGAGATTGCTGACACTTCAGTGGCACGATTCTCAGTGAAGCCACCCACAGACATCAACTGGATATAATCAATAATAATAAGACCAATATTATGCTCTCTCTTGAGTCGTCTAGCCCTTGCTCTAATCTCTAAGGGTGATAATGATCCTAGGTCGTCCACCCAAATTGGTGCCTCTGATAAAATTGTCCCAGCTGAATTAACTCGAGACCAGTCTTCACCATTTAAATTACCCGTTTTTAAACGAGACTGATTAACACGACCAATAGATGAGAGCATTCGTATAGATAGCTGATCAGATGACATCTCCATACTAAAGATGCCCACTGGTATGTTATGCCCAATTGCAGCATTCTCAGCAATGTTCATTGCAAAGCTCGTTTTACCCATCGATGGCCTTCCCGCAATGACTATGAAGTCACCCTTTTGTAATCCTGCTGTATAGTTATCAAGCTCAGTAAACCCTGATGGCACGCCTGTAATTTCATCATCCGACTTTGAAAGCACGTCTAAGCGATCAATAATGTCTGGCATGAGATCCTTAAGCATCTTAAAGCCATCACGCTGACCTTGTGTCTCATCATAAATGCCATAGACACTTCTCTCTGCATGATCTAGGATCTCCTTAGTAGAGGCTCCATCAGGATTTCTTACTGTTGTGGCAATCTCGCTACTAACACTCAATAACCTTCTCAATATTGATTTATTTCTTACAATCTCAGCATAAGATTTTATATTAGCTGAGCTTGGAGTCGTTCGAACAATGTTAGTAATATAATCTACACCACCAATTCTATCGAGCTGATTATTCTGTTTTAATCTTTCAGAAACAGTCAGTGCATCAACATTTTGGTTTTCTTCCTGGAGCTCTTGAATGCAAATAAAAATAGTTTGATTTTGATATATGTAGAAATCTGCGGCTGACAACACATCAATAACTTGGTCCCAGGCCATAGCATCAAGCAATAGACCACCAATTACAGAACTTTCCGCTTCTGGTGAGCATGGAGGACGGTCAGGATTATCAGCTGTAGATCTTAGGGCACTAACTTTATCTTGAGCTGTACTCATGTCAATTTAAGCTTCTTCAGCAAGAACTATAATTTTAATATTAGCGTTAACATCTGCATGAAAGTGAAGGCCTACCTCAAACTCTCCAGCCTCTTTAATGGCGCCATCAGGCATTCTTACTTCAGCCCTTAACACTTCAAAACCTTTATTTGTACATGCTTCAGCAACATCAATGGGTCCAACAGAGCCAAATAATCTTCCTTCGGGTCCACAAGGAGCAGTAATTTCAAATACCTGTTGAGTAATCACCTCTTTGCGTTGATTGGCAATCTCAATATCTTCAACAACTTTCCTTTGAAGGTCTTCTTTCTTTGCCTCGTAGGTCTTAATATTTTCTGTGCTAGCAATAGTAGCCTTGCCCTTTGGAATAAGAAAATTTCTACCGTATCCTGAAGTAACATTGACGATATCACCAATATTTCCAAGATTATCAATTTTTTCTAAAAGAATTATATTCATAGAAGACCCTATTATTTAATTTTTTTTCTTAAGTTTCTTAAGTTAATGAATATATCAATCATACCAATAATTACGAGAATTAGCGCAACATAATTAATTGAAATTGGCATTATCAAACCAATATATATAAACATTAGAAGCGCCCAACCAAAGGAATAAACGGAGAGCCGATGATGAGCTACAGATAAACCACAGATGCATATGGCCGTCCAAGCAATCATTGAGAGATTCGCTATAAGGTTAAAGCTTGTAAGTTGTGAACAAAGAATCAAAAAAATTAAGAAAAATCCGAGCTTGCGGCCTAATTTTAAATGATGAAAGGCAGTACTGGGTTTTATTGATTCATCAAGATAACCACACCAATGATAAGCAATAAATATTCCGATAAGAGTCTGAATAAACAACACCCAAAACATAGCTCCAAAAAACCTGTTGAGAATAACCTCACGAGATATAGCAACCTCATCATTAGTAAAGCCACTCTCTAATAAAATAGGATTTAGTTCCATAAAGATACTATCAATCATATCTACCGGTGACTGTAAAAAGATAAGTGCACCAGTAATTAATATTAAAATAACAACTATTAGTAACCGAAATGCATGAGCAAGGTGGAAACGGTGCTTTATTAGCTTGCCAACGACACTACCAATTAAAAGATTAAAAAAAACCAAGCCTAATAAGATGGAAAAATTAGAGCCTGATATAAATATAAAGACAATTGTTAATATAAACGCAAGACCCGCCGTATTGATGGTTTTTTTTAAATCATAGCGAAAGCTTTCAATAGCTATAAAACCAATTTGAAGCAAGGGGAGGAGGAGAAATGATAGCTGCATCATCATTATCAATCTTAATGATGATAATGATGACCAGTTAATAAATGCTTTCATTTACTAGCTAGTAGTGCCTATCGGTATATGGAATTAATGATAAGAACCTTGCTCTTTTAATTTCCGTAGATAACTTTCTTTGCTCATAATTTGAGGTGCTGCTAACGCGACTTGGTATAATCTTTCCATTCTCGCTAATGAACTTTTTCAAAAGATCTAAATCCTTATAATCAATCCCACCGGTAATTTTTACCTTAGGCATATTATGTGCTCTATCTCTATTTCCTTTACTCTTTTTTTTATTTTTACGATCCATTTAAAACTCCAAAAAATATTTACTCAGTTGCATCTTTTTCTTCAACGGCTTCTTCCTTAGGGGCCTTAGGGGCCTCAGTTGCACTATCAATATCTGATTCCGGCTCTTTGTTGGTCAATTTATTTACCTCGGCAATGGCAGGCACTTCAGGTAATTTATCCTCAATCGGTTGTGGGGCAGGAGCTCGAGTTTTTACAGCTGCTTCTTCTCTTTTTAACTCCTCTTCTCTTTCTTGACCAAGGGGAGACTGCGATGTTATAGCTTCATCTCTTTTTATAATTAAATGCCTAAGTACAGCATCGTTAAATTTAAAATTTGAAACCAGCTCATTAAGCTCATCTTGATTTGCTTCTATATTCACTAATAGGTAGTGAGCCTTGTGTAATTTGAGTATAGGATGAGCTAGTACACGACGCCCCCAATCCTCTACTCTATGGACCAGACCACCCTTTTCAGTGATCATCTTTTGGTACTTATCTAGCATAGCCGGAACCTGTTCACTTTGGTCCGGATGCACAATTAAAACAATTTCATAGTGTCTCATTAACTCTCCCTATGGTTATAGTTTCCCTTATTCATAGATGAAACAAGGAGTTAGAGGGGCATAATAGCTCAATTATATATGTTCCACAAGCACGTCATTTACTTGTGAGATCTAATGCTATGTAAAAAAATTCCAGTTGCTACTGAAACATTTAAACTCTCAATTGAATTAGATATGGAGATACTCACAAGCTGGTCCATTGAGTCAGCAGTCAACCTCCGTAGGCCTCTACCCTCTGATCCCATAACTATGGCTGTTGGTCTATCAATCACCACATTAGAGATCGCATCTTTTGCATGCTGATCGGCACCATAGAACCATACTCCTTCTGATTTTAGCTGATTAATTGCACGAGATAAGTTGCCAGCTTCAAAAACTCTAAGTTGTTGATCGGCACCACAGGATACCTTTGAAACTGTGGAGCTTAGTCCAGCCGAGCGGTCTCTTGTCAACAAAACAGCATCTACATCAAAAGCAAGCGCAGTTCTTAAACATGCGCCTAGATTATGCGGATCCTGTATTTGATCAAGAACCAACATAAGAAAGTTTGATTTTAGATCATGAAAGTAATCTGAAAAATTATCAATAGAGAGCACCTTTTTAGGTTTGGCGCTAAGACAAATACCTTGATGAAGACCCTCACCCGTTAATTTTTCAAGATACTTAGTCTCTACCGATTCAATCTTTAGTCCTAGAGATTGGGCCTGACTAATTAAATCAGCTAGCCTTTGGTTTTTATGCTTGCCATCATAATAAACTGTTATAACATCTTCAGGACGGATGGTCAGCAAAGATAAAGCAGCATGGATGCCAAAAACATTAACTAAATTATTCATATAACTATATATTCCATTGCATAAACTCTGGATTAAAATGATAAATGAGATAAACAATAGATAATAGGAGAATAAATTTGGCTAAGCGTTCAGTAAAAGCATTGCCTGGGCTTTTTCTAATATATGTCCGGTCTTTTTTTGCAGCATATCCTCGAACATCAAGGGCCATTGCCTGAACCTGGCCATTACGTAAGCCCAACACCAACATAGCAAAGACCAAATGCCTAAATCGTAATAATTTTAGCCTTATGCTTGTCATTCCATAGCCCAAGTTTCTTACCTTTTGCGATAACAGAATATCTAAAGCAAGCTTTATAAATCGTGGAAAGAGTATCAATCCTAATACAGGGGCATGGACATAACGATAATCCCAACCTCTTTCGGATAAGTTCTGGACCAGGTCACTCGGGTGGGTGGTAAATGCAAAAGTAAGCCCTGCTAAACATAAAGTAAGAAACCTTAATCCCAACAAAGCACCGAATGTAATTGCAGCCCAGGATAAGTCTTTGATAGGGGTGCTAATAGCAATTTCTTCAGAACCCATAGATGCTTGCCCACCATAAAAAAATGGAAATACAGTTGAAATAATGATGACAAATGGGAGAACTATCTTTCCAAAACCCCAGTAAACTCGAAAGGATATTTTAGTTAAGAACAAAGCTGACAATAATGTAATTAAAAAAAGAGAGGACGCTACATATATGCTTGTATTAAAAATAGCTACACACGAAATACTTAATATTATTAGTAATTTGGTATACGGACTCATTTGGTGCATAAATGAGTCCCTCTGTTGATAGGATAGCTGAAAATTATCCATTATAAAGACTCTCTAAAAAGTTTAATTACATTATCTTGCTTGGTCTCTGCGATACCAAGTAATTGGTGTGCAATTTGAAAAATTGAAGTTGGCTCTAAGGCACATTGATCCATAATCTGCTTATTTGAAAATAGCATTCTGGGCTGACCATCAAATACAATAGACTTATGAATCGCCAAGACCCTACTAGCATACTCACCAACTATCTTCATATCATTAGTGATAAATATGACTAGCGTCCCCTGATCAGATAATCGTTTCAATAAAACCATTAGGTGCATCGCTTGTCGATGGTCTTGTCCAAATGTCGGCTCGTCAAGCACTATGATTCTTGGGTTACTGACAATCATACAGGCAACCGAAAGTCTTCGTTTTTGTCCGTGGCTTAGGATATAAGGACTTGCGTCTTTCCTGTCAGACAAATTAACAAGATTAAGGATTTCTTCAACCTTGGTCTCAAGCTCGTATGCAGTTAAACCTTGAATTATCAGTCCATGCTCAATTTCCTCATATACCGTCCCCTTAACAAACTGCTTTTCTGGGATCTGAAAAATAAAACTGATCTCCTTCATTAATGACTCAAAACCCATTTTCCGGATATCGTTACCATATAGGTTTACGCTACCTGTATAGGAAGCATTTAAACCAGCAATGATTGAGCCAAACAAAGACTTTCCAATACCATTGGCACCGGTAATTGCAATCATTTCACCGCTAAACATATCAAGCTCAATATCAGAGAGTATGTCGGGCACAGATAGCCCTCTTATTGATAAGGCAGCATTGTCATTTCGAGTGCTTAAATTTGATGACTCCGGATTATATTGACTAGGAGGATGAATAATTAGCTCTCTAGATTTTTTAATAAAATCATGAGGTTCAATCGCAATGTCATCACTTAATGAAATCCCTTCATTCATGAGTAATAGCTCTAATTCAGAGCACTGAGGTATCCATAGCCCAAGCTTATCTCTTGCGTCGAGTCCATATTTATTAAGAAAAGCTTTGGGTGTATATGGGCCATGTATCTCAAAATCCATAATCAGATGTATTTCATCAATAATGGGAAATACTTTATCTACCTCATGTTCGATTAATATAATCGTCATTGAAAACTCATCTCTTAAGCGTTCTATTAAATTTAATATTTCAGTCTTACCAACGGGATCAAGATTAGAAGTTGGCTCATCTAAAATTAATATGGTGGGCTTAAGGGCAATCATCGACGCCAAGACTAAGCGCTGCTTCTCACCGGCTGATAATATATTTACATCCTTGTATCTTGCCGACTCAAGACCAACCCAAGCAAGTGCTTTATTAATCTCTGCCATCATGTCGTCTTTATCTCTCCCGTAATTCTCAAGAGCAAATGCAACTTCCTCCTCTACAGTAAGACAAACCATTTGATCCTCAGGATTCTGAAAGACTATATTAACGGTCTTAAATCGCTCAAGCTTTGGTAATGCGGTTCTGGCTCTAAGTGAGCTCTGGTCAGATCTCAAAAAAACAGAACCCTTATAGGCTCCCCCATAATAATCCGGATAAACGCCAAGGATATTTAAAGCAAGCGTGCTTTTTCCAGAACCGCTCTCACCAATTAATAAATTAATAGAGGCTTTTTTTAATTTTAGATTTATACCTTTAAGTTGCGCCTTATTAAAATCTTCGGAGTCTTTCTTATCAAACCAAAAGCTATAATCCTTAATTGCTAAAACTAAATCCTCCGAGCCTACCTCATCGTACTTAACGTTTCCATCGTCTATAACGTCATTCTCTGATTCAAGTGAGGGTGGAATTTCTACTGCACTGACACCAGCAACAACTAACCCTCTTGCGAGATACCAAGTAATTAAACCCCAAATTGATCCACCAACCGAAGCTATACTCATCGAAACAATAGCCCAATAGGTTCCGTCGGCTAACTGAAATCCCCCTTGGCCAATAAACAGCGCACATTGATTTGCAACTGAAGTTACAGCTACGGCTAATACATACAAAAATGCTCTCCCATGCCAGCGCATAAGTGGAAACACAAGAACCCCAAAGCTAACAGGAAATAATGCATAAAATAGCAAGATGGGCCCATCAGGATCACCCGAGAACCATCTAACTAAGGCTGTCACAGTAACAGCAAGTACTGGCACCATGGCTCGTTTTCTAAGATACGCCCCGATAAAAATCAGAATCCATGTGGTCCCATTGTAAAAAGCATATATGGCAAACCCTATGGGGCCTGCCGCCCAAACCGTTCTCTCTAAGAAACCTAATAAGCCAAATATTTCTACGACCGCCTGGCAAACACCAAGCAAAACGGCAATCACAATATCCATTGTATCTAGAGAAAAATCTTTACTTAATGAATACTTTCTCATCTGATTGTTGATCGTCTATTCGGTGGGCTCTTCGAACAGTGGGTCATAATCAAGCTGAGGTGTGTCTGGTCGGCTTTCTGCTGACGGCGGTCTAATTATACGATTAGGCTCTGTTGGCCCTAAAGCAATGACATCAAAACCAGAAAAATATCTAATGGGATCACGTATAAAATTTCCCCCCACAAGATCATTCATAAAAGTAATAAGCGTAATCGTTATAAGAAAGGAACCGACTATCGCAATTAGAAATCTTAATTTATTCATAGGATAATTTTAACAGGATTACTGAGTATTAAAAAAACTGTCGTCCTAAATCCAATAGAAAATTGGAAAATGGACAATAAAGTTATTTGATATCAGATGCCAATCTATATGTGGATACAAGCAGATAAGCACAGGAATACCCCTTCTGCTCAATGACTGTGTAAGTTCATTTTTAGCAGTAAGTATGAATCTGCCATCGCCTTTCATTAACTTTATCAATAGTTGCTAGATCCCAACAATAACTAATATCACTCCTTGAAAGTTGTGCAGAAGCAGGTGAAATGAATACTGAATTATTAAATGCAATCACTAATAACGATATAGCTATTATTGTTAGTACTGTCTTCGTATAAATATCAGTTTTCATTGGCTTCTCCATTTCTAATCATTATTGGTTTCGGCTGCCACTCTGCACGTTATTGTCTTCGTCCGCCGCCAGCTTCTCCAGGAGCAATGCGGGCGTGTTCGAGTTTTTGGGTTCCACTCATTAGGGAGTTGGGGCAGTTAATTTGAACAAGTATCCATTGGCACCACGACCTGGGCGTCCGCCCTCAAGTACCCATATTGATCCATCGGGCCCTTGCTCCACTGCTCTAATTCTGCGACCCATATCAAAGCGTTGCGCCTCAACCGCTGTATCACCGTTGAACTCTATTCGTATAAGCGCCTGAGAAGACAGCCCTCCAATAAACGCATCACCTCTCCAGTCGGGAAACTCGCTACCGCTGTATATCATCAAGCTAGATGGAGAGATAACCGGATTCCAAAAGGCAGCTGGTGCGGCAAACTCAGGACGTAAAGGATGATCAGGGATATCCAGTCCATTTTCTCTTATAGCCATGGCTGTTAATTGTGAAAGGGGGTGATCGGGAATGCTTTGGGAGTCATAATGATCGCCATTCGATACGATCGGATACCCATAATTAGCGCCACGCTGAACGAGATTAAGCTCATCGCCACCCTTAGGGCCCATTTCAATATTCCAAAGTTGTCCTGATTGATCAAACGCCAACCCTAACGGGTTACGATGACCAAGAGACCAAATCTCAGCCATTACATCGCCGCGATCAAAGAAGGGGTTATCACTTGGGATTGAACCGTCATCATTAAGTCGCACAATTTTACCTATATTTGACTCCATGTCTTGCGCCGGATCAAATTTCTGCCGATCCCCAGAGCTTATCCACAGGTACCCATTTGGCCCAAATGCAATTCGATGGCCAAAGTGACCACGTCCGCTGACTTTGGGTGCTTGGCGCCAGACGACTTCTAGTCCAAAAAGCTCTCCGCCGTTCTCAGATAATCTAAGTTGTGCTCGAGCGACAGCCGCTCCGCTTGTCTCACCCTCACCGCGCTCTACGTAACTTATATAAATAAGATTGTTGTTACTAAAGTTAGGGTGAAGCACGATGTCTCCAAAGCCACCTTGTCCACCATAAGCCACTTCGGGCAACCCAGTTACCTCGCTCACAGTTCCGTCTGTGTTAAGTATTTTAATTGCCCCCCGTGCCTCGCTGATCAATAGCCGTTCGTCGGGAAGAAACTCTAATGCCCATGGCTCATCGAATTGTCCAGCCGTGGTGACTGTGAACTCGACATGCTGCGCATACAGTGATTCACCAGGGGTCGTACAACCAGCTATGGCAAAGCTCAGGCAAACTAAAGTTTTTAATTTTATAAATATCTTCATACTGGCTCCAGTAGCACTTAGCTACGGTTAGTTAGCACTAGGCTGAAAAGTATACTTTATATTGCTTTCGGGTAAACCTGCGTTAGAAAAAAAATCCGTCCACCACGATTCTGACGATAATTCTATACTTTTAAAAGATCTTACCGTGATTCAATTCTTGAAATTTAGCTAGCAAAAACATTTTTATGCTCTTCGCTAGCATTATTTTCCTAGATTACCAAGCTGATCTAACTGGTGGTCCAACCAATGTATTTGGATTAGCACCCTCTCTTGGTGTATATTTTTGGAAGCCACCGTTATCAACCTCGGCAACGTAAAAATTACCCTGTGGATCAACACTAATGCCGTGCACACCCCAGAATCCACCTGGGAAGTTACCCCACGTGCCCCATGAGTAAAGGAAATTTCCTTCAAGGTCGTACTTAAGCATCTTATTTGTTCCGCGATCCGCAGCCCATAAATAACTATCAGCAGTAATCATGAAATCATGAATATCTGCTGGTTCTGGACCAAAACTCCAATCGTATAAAAATTCTCCATTTTCATCGAACACTTGCACACGATTATTACTACGGTCATTAACAAACACTCGTCTACCGACGGGATCCACGGCTATACCGTGCACATTATGCCAGTAGTACGGGCGGGTCTCTCCACCTCTAGTGCCAGGCTCCCCCCATTGCGTTAAATAATTACCGTCAGCATCAAACTTAACAACACGGGTGCCGTTATAGCCGTCCGCTACATAAATACTTGCTCTACCGTCGGCTTCTGGCATCCAGTCCATCATAGATGGCCTGTTAAAATGAGACTCATCGTCACCTAACTCACCATAAGTTCCTAGCTGCATAACAATCTCAGAACCGTCATTAGTTAACTTATAGATCGTATGCTTGTGATCATCGAGTAACCATACGTGTTTCTCAGCGTCATAAGGATCAATACCAATATAATGTGGTCGCTGTAAACGTTCACCATTAGGCATGACACAGTCACCCACTTCACTTGTCCATTCCTCAATTAGATTACCTTCGCCATCAAAAACTAATACACAATAATCCCATCTCGCGTCAACACCAATTTCAAGACCTCTAGCAAGCCAAGCAGAAATACCCTCTTCTGCGAGTGATCCAGTTCCACCATTTGCAGGCAAGCTAGCTGCTGTTGCATCTCTCCATGGTAACCTTCCAATAGGAAAAGATAAGCTAGGTGCAATATCAGTCAAGAACCTTGTTGATGGACGTTCAATATTTGGTAGCTGTCCTCGCAATAGTGCGTATACCCTATCTTCAGACTCGGCAAAAATACCTTGACCGGCACCCCATGTCCACTCTTCATCACCCGGTTTCTTATTGATTTCCATAGGCCAGTCAGCATCGACATTATAACCACCAAGAATATCCTGGCCACCAACCTCAGATGGCACAGCAGCGATTGAAAATACAGCCTCCTCTACTTCCTGCTGGGCCACAATATCTTCATTATTAGAGACGAAGAAAAGTGCAGCAGCGGCTACTAAAACAATCGCTACTAATATTTGCTTATTCATAGACTTCTCCTAAAGCTTATTCCCAAGCGCCGTAAACTGGACGAGCCAACATCATATCTGGGTTAGCGCCTTCGCGAGGTATAAACTTCTGCGCGCCACCGTTTCCGACCTCAGCCACGTAGAGGTTGCCTTCTTGATCAACATTTATTCCATGAACACCGAAGAAGCCAAAACCTCTTCCGCCCATTCCTCCAAACTGATAGAGAAACTCTCCTTCATTGCTATATTTCAGCATCTTCTGAGTATTCTGATCAAAAGCCCAGAGGTTTCTATCTTCACCCATCCAGAACAAGTGTATGTTAGATCGCCCTAGGTCACCTACAGACCACTCTCGTACATAGTTTCCATCTTCATCAAAAATCTGAACCCTATTATTGTTCCGATCATTAACAAAGACATGACCAGTAACATGGTCAACGGCTAAACCATGGACATTAAACATATACCCAGGTCTGGTCTCCGGAGTTGGCGGATTCTCTCTCGCGCCATTAATTCCGGGCTCTCCCCAAGCGCTATGAGGTGTTCCATCTGCGTTAAACCTAACGACTCGGGTATTTAAATAGCCATCACTAACATAAAACCCACTATCCGGCCTAAATGCCATAAAAGTTGGACGATAAAAGTGCTCTAAATCATCCTCTGGGCCAATAGATTGAACATACTCATTAGGTACTCCAATTGTCTGAACAAGTTCTGAGCCATCATTTGAGAACTTAAAGATGGCATGCCTATAATCATCAACAATCCAAACGTGTTTCTCTGGATCGTAAGGGTTGATATAAATTGCGTGAGGTCTTCTTAATAAGTGATCCCACTGAGTCCACGAGTCTATAAGCTCGCCTTCTCTATTGAAGATTAATATTGTGTGCTCCCATCTTACGTCAACACCACATTCCCCTCTTGAACTCGTTTGAGGGCAGTTTTCATCTGTGTCATGAACACCGGTAGGCAGAGAAGTGTTTGTCGTGTTTCTCCATGGCACAAAATTGCTTTGAGGAAAGTTTGCCGGAATAGCCCCGTCTGACAATTCTCCCAGATCTACACCTCTTGGTCTTTCGACTGCGGGAATTTCTCCTCTAACAAGAACAAAAACTCTATCTGGGTTTTCAGCAAAAACTGACTGTCCAGCTCCCCAGGTCCAACCTTCATGCCCTTCTATTTGTTCGGCGATATCAATTGGCCAGCTTGGGTCTACGTCATAAGCGCCCCAATATTCTTGACCACCAATTGTTCCTGGTGTAGCCGCGTAACTTGTCGCTACATCTGTGCTTGTGGCTACAACTTCAACCTCAGTCGTTTGATTGGATCCCAAGTATAGATAACCAATCAAAAAACCAACAATAACTCCTATAATTACACCATTTTTCATAGATCCCCCTCTATAAATTTAATTTAAGTCTGACAGCCAATTTAACATAAAATCAGCAATTTCCTTACTATTTTCTTCAAGCATCATCATATGCCCATTACCTGCTAATCCAACTTCCTCGAGCCTTACATATTCTGTAACGACACCCGCCTGATTTAACCAATTAGCTAAACAGTGATCAAAAATACGATGGTAACCACCATCGCCATTCAAAAATAATACCGGTATATGCGTTAAATTTGCTAACTGTCTTGCGGGCTCCACCTGACGATAGCATGGCACTAAATTTGCTCCTTCGGCCTCCTCTGCCAGAATAACCTCTAATTCACTTGGGTCTTCAATAGGCGGATCATATGCAATCGGGTAGTTGCTTATCCCGTACTGCAAACCACCGCGATCCAAAACAGCAACATTTGCTGTGTCAACACCTCTAATTGGAGGAGCAGCAGGCTCAACGGTAATGATGGCCTTAACCAGATCAGGTCTTGCCTGTGCAACTGGCCACCCAAAAGCGCCGCCTTGGGAATGTGTCAAAAGGATAACTGGGGTATTAATCATATCCAGTAATGCAATATTTGCACTTACCGTAGGACCGGCTTGCCCGCCCATAAACTGTACCTGAGTTTTATTGAAATCATCAAAAATCTTATCGCCCATTCTCCCGGTACCAGGCCACTGCGTATGAAGTGGTGCTTGTGGAAATATATCTTTCTCCAAAGAGACGGCTGCTGAAGCAGTAAAAATCTCCTCGAGGTTTGGTGCATTTCTAATGCGCAGCGGGCCATCATGATCAGGTACATATTGTGACTTTCCACGTCCAGGATAATCCTCCATGTATACAACATAACCAGCTTCTAGAAAATCATAAGCCCATCCAGGTCGGCCATCAGGAGTCTGCAACCAGTCAACACCCGTTTGGCCTGCGCCATGAAAAAAGACAACCGGATAAGGGCTTCTTATTTCATTGGGAACCATTACCTCGACATACATTGCCCCACCCATCGTAGCTTGATCACCTTCGCGAACATACTCACCACCGGCATAAAAAAAGCCCTGATAAGCAATGTTATCTAAACTCATCATCGGGATAGCGTCAGTCACTTGAGCAGACACGCCTAATGGAACAAAACTAATTAAAACATAGAATAACTTTTTCATATAAATCCTCACTTGTAGATTAATCCCACGCAACATATGGTGGCTTGGCAATAAGAGTTTCTGTTCTGGCCCCCTGTCTCGGGCTAAATTTTTGAACTCTACCGCCGCCCACTTCGGCTACATAAAAATTTCCTTCCTGATCGACGCTCATTGCATGGACGCCAAAAAAAGCACCTGGGAAATCACCGAAAATACCCCACGAATAAATGAGCTCACCATCTTGATTGTAGCCAAGTATTTTGGAAGTAGCTCGATCTGCTGCCCATAATGTACCATCATCACCCATGTAAATCAGATGGATGTCTGTTGGCTCTGAACCAAAGCTCCATTCATTATTATAGTTCCCATTATAATCAAAGATCTGTACTCGGTTATTACCACGGTCGTTCACAAACACGAGCTCACGGTCTAGATTTATAGCAATACCATGAACATTATTAAAGTAACTTGGTCGAGTTTCGTTACCACCTCGATCACCTGGTTGACCCCAAGTCATTATAAAATTTCCTTCCTTATCAAGCTTAACTACTCGAGTATTAATGTAACCATCAGCAACGTAAACATGGTCTTCAGTAAAGGTTAGAAAAGTTGGACGATAAAAGTGAGCGTCATCATTGCCCCGTACATTTGGTACCCCAATAGTATTAAGCAACTCACTTCCGTCATTAGAAAACACAAAGATCGCGTGACGATAGTCATCAACAACCCATACCTTTTTTTCGGCATCAAAAGGATCAATGGTCACAAAGTGAGGCCTTCTAAATAGATGGTCCCATTGCGTCCATTCTTCGACAATCTCACCATCGCTATTAGCAACAAGCAATGCATGCTCCCAACGATGATCAAGTCCGTACATACCGCGATCAGTATCACCGCCATCTAATGAGCCCGGCAAACTCGACCTAGGTCCAACAGAAGTATTACGCCAGGGCACTTGAGCTGTTGGAAAAGAAACGCCCGGACCATTACCTTGATAAGTGACAAACCGCTGAGGTGCATCAATATTTGGTAACTCACCTCTAAAAAGCATAAACACCCGATTTGGACTCTCTGCAAAAACACTCTGGCCAGCGCCATAAGTCCAAGCATCGTGACCTGGAAGCTCTGCAATATTTTGTGGCCAGCCAACAACTACATCATAAGGGCCAAACATATCCTGCCCGCCTCGCTCACCTGGAACAGCGGCAAAGCCTTGATTAAGATCGCGGGGTTGCGAATACACATTCGGCTGCATAAACATAGCGACTAATAACACCATACTAAATATTTTTATAAATTTACTCAACCCTCTCACCCTTCTCTCTATTAAGTTATATTCTCTTGAATCCACCCATGGATAAACTCAATAACGTCATCGCTGTTAAGCTCTAGCATCATCATATGACCGTTACCGCTAATACCGACATCTTCAAGTCGTACAAAGTCAGTCTCAACGCCAGCTTGATTAAGCCATTTTGGAATACAGGCATCAAACACACGGTGATAGGTGCCGTCTGCTGAAATAGCAAGCACACGCATATCAGCCATATTAACTAATTGTCTTGCTGGCTCTTCTTGTAAATAACATGGAACCTCACCAGGTTGATCGGCTTCGGCCCCTAAGTAAGTCATAATTTCTGATGGATCGCTTACAGGTGGGTCATAAGTTAATGGATAGTTTACTGGCCCCCATGCATTAGAAGCTCGGCCCGAGTAAGCAACATCTGCTGTGCTGACATTTCCGATCTGAGGACCGCCTGGCTCAACTGTTACAATCCCACGAACAAGGTCAGGCCTACCATCAGCAACACCCCAACCAACGCCACCACCCTGAGAGTGAGTTAACAAAATAACTGGCGTACCGATAGTATCAAGAAGCTCCATGGCTGCTTGTCTCGCCATTGTGGTGCTTTCTCTAGCAAACTGAACCTGGGTCTTAATAAAATTATCAAAGATAGGGTCGCCTCTTTTTCCGGTACCAGGCCACTGAGTATGGTTCTGATTTAAGGGAAAATTACCCTTCTCGCCCACATTGGTCCATATAGTTTCTAGCTGCTCAGCTGTCCTAATTCCTAGATCACCATGAACACCACCTGGTATATAGGCTGAGCGTCCACGTGCAGGGTAATCAACCATATAAAGCGTATAACCTTGCTCAACTAGATAATAGGCCCATCCAGCTCTACCGTCAGGCGTTTGCTTCCAATCTACACCAGTCTGACCATTGCCATGAAATATTACTAATGGATATGGTTGAATTGGGTTAACCGGCTCCCAGATCTCGACATACATCTGACCACCCATAACAAGAGGGTCACCAACATAGTCACCACCGGCAAAGTAAAAACTTTTACGTGCGATGCTACTAACATCAAATATAGGTATATTTGCATTTGGCATTGCTGGACTGACATTGGTTGAAGCCATATCCATAGTCATTGATTCGCCTGAATCATTTGATGTGGGTCCGCAACCATAAACTGCCAAGGTTACTAGTAGGGCAACAAGAATATTTATTTTTTTAGCCATTAAGGTCTACTCCGTATCTAATAGATTTAGTTATCGTACTCTAGAATCTGTTCTTCCCACTCGGAAAAACTCACATTATCCATGCATCTAAATTCCTCTAAAGTCCAGTCAGTTTTTCTATGGGCTTGTGAGGTAACCCATGGCTCATTTAAAGCAACCGGATCAGTAATCTCGATATCAATCCAAAGTGAATTGTCATCTCTGAGGTGAAAACGCTCGATGACCACCATTTCTTCACTATGAGGAACGCCCTCACGGTCAATCCATGTATCATCTCGCATATTTGTAGTCTCAACCACCAGCACGTCGTCGTCCCAGTAGCCAATTGAATCGCCCATCCAGGAATTACCTATACCTTCTCGGTGGCCTCTTCCGTCAGTAAAAATATTTCTAATGAAGCCATCATACTCATAAATCATCAGTACCCTGCCTGGCATCTGAATGATCTCCCATGGGAAAGGGTGTAGCCAGATCCGAGGCGTACCTGGAGGGTAACAAGCATAAACGGGATCATTTGTGTCAGATACTGAAACTGCTCTTTCGCCAAACGTCGGCATATGTCCATCGAATTGTGCCTGCGCCCATTCAGTCATATTAGGTATCTCACGGCTCCAAGAGGAATTATGGGACGTAGCACCCGCTGAATTGTCTCTTGTCCAAACGCCAGAAAGATCAGCCCCAGGGGTAAGATTAGCTGAAGCCTCTTGCGCGCTAGCAGTATGAACATTAAAAACAAAAACTAAAAGGACTACAAAACTATAAAAAAAACGACTCACTAGTATGCCCCCGAAGGTGAATTATCTGCCCCAAGAAGCACAGTACCATCTCCAGTTGCCACTCGAACTAACCTTAAAAAGGGAGCCCCATTCACAGCTGGGTTACCGTTGAGCTGTATCGTATCACCTGGTTGCATTGTATTGTTTGTCCATGCTTCGCGGTTACCATTAACCTGCCGTGATAATCGGTTCCGGCTCGTTAACTCTCCGGACCAATTGACAATGTTACCAGAGCCATCAGTTACATCGATAAAGATGAGCACATGCGGATTTCTAAATTGGAAGTCAGTGACAGTGCCAGTCAAGTCAATAACAGTTTGTGTATCATATACCCCGGCGCCATGATGGGCACTCAAAGGACTTACTAATAGAAATAAAAATAAAGAAAAAAGTTTTTTCATCGATGCCCCCTTTTTACAATTGAAAGATTTTTATTAAATCTAGAATATTAAATCTAGAAGTTAAATATAGTAACTAGCCCTTGTATAAGGGTCAAGACAATCTTCGATTCCGAACTATAAAAATATAAAGGCCCAATAAACTTAAGATTATTAGCGCTATAGCAAATAAATCTTGAATAATAATTCCTAAACCCAAGAAAACTCTTCCTGTATGAAGATCCGACAGCACATCAAACCATGACACTCTTAGACCGGTGACGGCATCGATGCCTTCTAAGTCAGCTTCCAATGGTTCGCTTGGCGCACTCCAGATGATAACTTCATTTACATCTTGATTAGCCATCCTCCCTTCAATATCCCTTAACATATCGCGATCCCTGATGATCAAGTCAGCTCCCTGTATGCTAATTCCATCTATGCCAGTCAAGCCAATAAAGCTCGCGGGAAGCCTCTCAATGAGGTCTCTCTCTTGGTTTAATATTATGATCTCTTGGTGGCTTGCAAGATAGTACTCGGGCGTACCAGTGTCGACTGAAATAAAGCCAATCAATGAATCAAGGCTTGTATAAACTTCCTCGAGATTTATAAATAATCGCTCGCCAACCTGAAGGGCTGTATCGTCGCCACTTTGAAAGAAGACAACATCAATGGCTGCCTCATCCTGATACCATTCAAGAAGTGGCTCAAAGCTAATATAGGATTCATACAAAGACAAATGTTCGGCATGATTAAGCAAAATTCCTGTCGCCGAAAAATTGATTAAGAAAACAATTGATATAACACCTAGCCATCGATGGAGGGCATAAATAGTTTTTTTTACCCTTAGGCCTCTTATCATGAAACTGGCATAACCAGCTCATTTAAAACAAGAGCGGTTTTAGCCATTCTATTGACAGCATCTACAGAAAGTGTAGCGCCAGTGATACCATTGATAGGCATCATATCGTCAGCTACCACCTGAGAAAAGCCAAGACCCTTATATTGATCTGTAAAGAAAGGGTATCTAATCTCCCAACCTCTTGGCTCACGAAACTCAAGGACGCGAACCTGATCGATCATACCTTGATCTACGACAATACCAACAGTGATTAACTCGTCTTTTCCAACTTCCTGTAAAATCCATGCCGTTCGGCTTTCTGAGTTCCAATAACGAACTCTAATTTGATTAAACTCTTTACCGGTCATCACTTTCAAGTGATCGCGCGTTTCTTGATCTAACCAAACTGATGAAAAGCTGGGCTTATCACCAAATGCAAGCGAGAGAAATTCCTCAACCTCCATATAGCGACCTTGCGAGAGGCACCAGCCTGCAAATAAAAAACTTAATATAATGGAAGTTATATATTTCATAGTCTTTAAGTGTAATTATTTAGAACTAATCTTAAAAACTAAATGATAATCATTATTATTTCAAATGCAAGTAATTATCATTCGTTTTAAGTAATTAGTTACTTAAACGGGTTATTTTTAACGATGACTGCTTCTCTCTCGGGGCCTGTGGAGACCATGCTGACCTGAACACTAAGGTAAGATTCAATGAAATCAACGTATGCTTTGGCGTTGTCAGGCAATTGATCGTATTCAGTTAATCCTACTGTAGACTCTGACCAACCTAAAAATGACTCATATATAGGCTCGCAATACATATATACATCTGAATGTGTCGGGGCATAATCGATGATTTCGCCATGTAGGCGATAACCAGTACAGATTTTAATTTCATCCATGCCATCCAGAACATCAATTTTAGTAAGGCAAAGATGATTAACTGCATTAGCCATGACTGCAGCTTTAATCGGCACCAAGTCAAGCCAACCGCAACGACGTGCTCTGCCAGTCGTAGAACCAAATTCAGCCCCTTTTTTTGCTAAAAAAGCACCAATATCATCATTGAGCTCTGAAGGAAAAGGCCCTCCTCCGACACGAGTGGTATAAGCCTTTAAAATACCCACCACATCATTAATTATTTTCGGGTTAAGTCCAGTACTAGATAGCAGCCCAGCAATGGTTGTATTAGAAGAAGTTACGTAAGGATAGCTTCCAAGATCTATATCCAGCATAGAGCCTTGCGCACCTTCAAATAAGACTTTTTTTCCATCATTGATATGCTTTAGCAATCGTTGATTAGTATCAACAAAACGTGTCTTAAGTGGCTCAGCATAGTTTAATATTGCATCGAACTCTCTAGAGACATCGAAAGTTTCAGATTTAAAGTAATCACGGAGCTGAAAGTTATGCCAGTCCATTAACTCTTCTAGCTTAACTAGAAGCTTACCGTCGTCAAAGGTGTCAGATAGTTTAATGGCACGCCGACCAATTTTATCCTCATAAGCCGGTCCAATCCCTCTCCCCGTCGTACCTATAGCATTTTTTCCTTTGGCCTTTTCTCTCGCAAGATCAAGTGCTTTATGTGTAGATAAAATGATAGGGCAATTAAGAGAGATATAAAGACGGTCATCAAAAGATACGTTCGACTGTTTTAACTGGTCAATCTCTTTTTGAAGATCGGGCAAAGAAATAACCACACCACCACTTATAATGCACTCTACCTGCTTCCTTAAGATCCCTGAAGGAATTAAATGTAAAACGGTCTTCTCACCATTAATAATGAGGGTATGTCCTGCGTTATGACCACCCTGAAACCTTACAACGACCTCGCCGTCATCAGCTAAGAAATCTACAATGGCTCCTTTGCCTTCATCACCCCATTGAAGCCCAGTAACTAGGCAAAGCTTACTACTCATGATCTCGCTATCCTTAATAAAATAAGCCCCATAAATAGACAAACAATAGCAATAATTCGGATTTGACGGTCTGACATCCCATTAACCTGGCTAATAAATTTTCTCCAAGCACCCGGAAAGATAAATGGCATAATACCCTCAAATATCAATAAGAGTGCAATACCAGTGGTGAGGTCTGTCCAGTCCAAATAGGAAATTCCTTTTTATGTTATTTACTGACTGATATTTTCAGAAAAAAATTCAAAAAATTCACTTTCAGGTGAAATGATCATTAAATCGTTTCCACCCCCCATAGAATTACGGTAAGCCTCCATGGAGCGGTAGAAGACATAAAAATCCTCATCTTGCGAGTAGGCATCAGCATAAATTTTAACGGCACCAGCATCACCTTCGCCTCTTATGCGTAGCGCATCTCTATTGGCTTCTGCAATGATAATGGTTCGCTGTCGATCAGCGTTTGACCGTATTCGCTCACTTTCCTCTGAACCCTCAGCCCGAAGTTGACTAGCTACCCGATTTCTTTCTTGTCGCATCCTAGCATAGACAGACTCGCTGACCTCGGGGGCCAATTCTATTCGCTTCACTCTGACATCAACGACATCAATTCCAAGGTCCACTGCCACATCCCGGACACGTATAATCATGTCATTCATAAGCTCAGACCGCTCTGCAGATACCACTTCTTGAACTGTACGCGTTCCAAATTCTGCCTTAATTCCCTCAATAATAATCGCAGAGAGTCGCTGCTCAGCAAAAGTTCTATCGCCCCTCACAGAACGATAATACTCAGAGGGCTCTATGATTCTCCAAGTGATAAAATAATCAACAATAAGATTTTTGAGCTCACCAGTTAAAACTAATCCACCGCCTTCCTCATAGTTCATGATTCGATCGTCAAACTTCACTACATTATTAATAAAGGGAAGCTTAAAGTGGAGGCCGGGCTCATAATCTGCATCTATAATTTCTCCAAACTGAAATTTCAAGGCATGCTCTCGCTCATCAACAATAAAAAAGATATTACTAAATGTGAAAAGAGTAATAAATAAAATAAATGCGATTCTATTAATATATCTCATAGCTTACCTCTGAGGCCTCGATCGAGGGTCATTACTTTGCGCTGGCGTGTTCGTTACCGTACTGTTCATTGGTACTGGTATGTTCAAGTTATCAGATGTTAAATTACTGTTTCTTAGGAGCTGATCAATCGGAAGGTACATGATATTCCCACTGTTCTCAGCATCAATAAATACCTTTGATGAATTTGAGAACACAAACTCTAACGTCTCAATATACATTCGTCGCCTAGTTACTGTAGGGGCCAACTGATACTGAGTTAAAACCTGAAGAAATCTACTTGTCTCACCTTGTGCGTTAGCAATAACTTGCTCACGATAACCTTCAGCATCCTGAATTTGTCTTGCAGCTGCACCTCTAGCATTAGGCAAGATATTATTTGAATAAGCATCCGCTTCAAAAGCCATCCGCTCCCTATCTTCCCGGGCTCTAATTGCATCTTGTACGGCCCCTTCAACATCGGTTGGGAAATTAGCCTCTTGAAGGTTAACCTCAAAGACAAAAATACCGGTACCATACTCATCTAAAGTAGCCTGAATGATCATTCGCGTCTGTGCAGCAATCTCTGACCTTCCCTCGGTGAGAATATACTCAAGGTCATTCTTCCCGATAACTTCTCTGATAGCACTCCCAGTCACGTCCTGTAAAGTGTTCTCTGGTGTAACCATGTTAAACAAATAGGACTCAGGGTCAGTCCTTCGATACTGAACAGCAAGATCTATACGAACAATATTTTCATCTCGAGTTAACATAGTGCTCTGGTAGATGTATCGTTCAGTCACATTGGTATTGATTAGCTCAACCCTATCAACAGGATATGGAATGCGCCAACGCAAACCTGGTTGAGACATTGAATGGAATTCGCCGAACCTTAGAACAATCCCTCTTTCAGCGTCATTCACGGTATAAAAGCCTGAAGCGAGCCACAAAAAAATAAATGCAACAAATACAAATGAGAATATCTTTGAAAAAAGGTTATTAGAACCTGATCCACCAGAGCTACCGCGCTTACCTCCAAACATTCCAGAGAGCTTTTTCTTTAAGTCGCGCATAGCATCATCTAGGTCAGGAAGTTCATCACCGCCTTTCCATGGATCATTATTTTTTGGGTCATTGTAACTCATAAATCTATTCGGCTATACTAATCGGCTATACTAACATTAAACTTATATTTATTAAGATTATTTCTCATTAATATAGTCAAGCCAAGTGTTTTT
>Ga0114996_10002433_pt1 | contig 24158 bp, 19 predicted proteins | sample ArcticOcean_MG_C_4_FD_87039 | JGI IMG/M metagenome (GOLD analysis project Ga0114996, IMG submission 87039) | Marine microbial communities from western Arctic Ocean - ArcticOcean_MG_CB4_134 | ecosystem: Environmental > Aquatic > Marine > Oceanic | place: Arctic Ocean: Canada Basin | collected... | reverse complement strand
CTGCGCTTCTGCAGCTCGTCATCTACGCCTTGGTCGTCGTGTTCCTCGTCTTCACACTCGCGACCGCGGGATACGCAGCCACCGGAGCTCTAAGCTGGGGCCGAGGCCGTGTGGAGGCCCAGGATGTCACGCGGCTGCATCTCGGATCGCTTCTGGGGTCGTTCCTGATCCTGTTGGGTGTCCGGCTCTGGCTGAGTCGATTCGAGCTGCTGCTCGATGGCACCTCTGACGTGCGTGGCATCTTCGGATTCGCGGACGCGGAGGCGAGGCTTCCGGCGATGCAGACGCTCACCATCATCTGTGTCGTTTCGGGCGCGGCAGCGTTCTGGGGAGCTTGGAAGAACCGGGGTACGGCGATCGTGGGTGCGCTCATGGCAGTTGTGCTCGCGATGGTCACGATTGGGCAGCTCTATCCCAGTCTGATCCAATCGCTACGGGTCGAACCCAATGAGCTCGCGCGGGAGACCCCGTTCATCGAAAGCAACCTCGAGTTTACGCGGTTGGGATTCGGCCTGGATCAGCTCGAGCGACGTCCTTTTGAGTATGCCGAGGACGAAGAGATCGACTGGTCGATAGCGGCGCAGCAATTCGCTGGGTTACCCGTCTGGAACAGGGGCCCCTTACTCGCGACGTACCGGGAACTCGAGGCTCGCTACCCCTATTACGACTTCCGGGACGTCACGATCGACCGCTACGAGACCGCTGAGGGGCCCGTGGCAGTCGCGATATCGGTTCGGGAGGTTGAGCCGCGCGGGATTCAGGATCCGAACTGGCAGAACATGCATCTGCGTGAGCTCTACGTGGAAGGCATGGGCGTAGTCGCGAGCCTTGCTAGTCAGAGGACTCCAGAGGGGCGCCCCCCAATGCTCGTCTCGGGCATCCCGCCTGAAGTGTCGAGCGACGCGGTCGCCGTTCCCGGTCTCAGCGTTCCTCGCTCGGAAGTGTTTTTTGGGACGCGGGCCCAAGACTACGCGATCGTCGATGGCAGTAGTGGGCAGTTCCTCGCCCCGAGCGGGGAGCGAGGTGTACCGGGTACGGATTTCCCTGCGGGGATCGAACTCGGCGGATGGTTGCGAACGGCCTTGATCGCTTGGCGGTTCGGCGAACTCAACCTCCTGTTCTCGTCCGAGCTGACGGACGACAGTCGCTTCATCTTCCGACGTCAGGTCACGGAGCGGGTGCTCGCGATCGCGCCGTTCTTCCGGTTCCCGGAGGAACCCTACCCGGTTGTCGCGTCGGGCCGGGTGGTGTGGATGCTCGAGGGCTTTACAACCACCCGTGCTTTCCCGCTCTCGACGGTGCAGCAATTCGGAACGATCCGATCGCAGGTGACCTACGCACGAAACTCGGTGAAGGTGACCGTTGATGCGGTAACCGGTGAGGTGGATTTCTACCGAGTACCGATCGACGACCCGCTACTCGACACATACGAGCGCGCGTTTCCCGACCTACTCAAGCCTTTGCAAGAGATGCCGGACGAGATCCGGGCCCACGTTCGCTACTCCAGGGCTATGCTGGACCTCCAGAGCCGCGTTCTCCTCCAGTACCATCAGGAAACGGCGCCCGCGTTCCACGGCCAACAGGACGTTTGGGACTCGCCGCAGGAGCTGTCACAGGGCCCGTCGCCAATCTCATACCGGCCCGAGTTCGGCCTGTACACGCTGCCGGGGGAGAGCGAGGCGCGCTTCCACTTGACGACAGTGTTCGTACCGAGGGATCGACAAAACCTCACCGCGATCCTCGCGGCCCGGACCGATGGACGGGGCGTACCCGAGTTGATCCTCTATGATGTTCCGATCTCGGACCAAGTTCCTGGACCCCGCCAGATCGAGGCGCTCGTCGAGCAGGATCCGCAGATCTCTCAGCAGTTCTCGCTGTGGCGCACTGGGGGAAGCGAGGTGTGGACGGGACACCTTCACCTCGTTTCGGCTGGGAACCGCATCGTGTACATGGAGCCCGTCTTCCTCGCGGCCGAGGCGGACGCCATTCCAGAGCTCAGGCGATTCGTCGTGAGTGACGGAGTGAGAGTAGCGATGACGGAGGACCTCGCCGGCGCGATCAACGAACTCGCTGGCCTTGTCGTGAGCACGCCCGGCATGAATACGGCAGGGTCTATGCTCGGCACCGGAGCAGCACCGACGCTCGATGCGTCGGTGGGGGGCGATGTCGTGTGGTCCTCGGCCGCGCTAGCGCTTCTCGAGCGGGCCGATGCCAGCGCTCGGGTAGGGGACTGGCAGGATTACGGTGCGGCGTTGACCGAGCTGCGTGCGTTGCTCCAGCAGCTAGGGTCGGGCGGGTCGTTTTAGTAGTTTCCAGCTTCCTCTTTTCAAAAGCATATGGATATCCACGAATACCAAGCCAAGGAACGCTTCCGTGCGGCCGGTATACCGGTGCCGCCGGGAGAGATTGCGACGACAGGCGAACAGGCCGAGACGATCGCCGCCGGGTACGGGGGCAAGGTCGTGGTCAAGGCTCAGGTGCACTCTGGCGGCCGAGGCAAGGCCGGTGGAGTGAAGCTCGCCAACCACGCGGCTGAGGCGAAGGAACAGGCCACCGCCATCCTCGGAATGCAGATCAACGGGCTCACCGTAGAGAAGGTGCTCGTGACGCCCGCTGAGGATATCGACACCGAGGCATATGTCGGCGTGCTCGTGGATCGCAAGAAGCAAGCGGCGACGTTCATGGTCTCCGCGGAGGGTGGTGTGGACATCGAGCATGTCGCGCACGAGACGCCTGATCTGATTCGGAAGCTGACGGTCGATCCCCGCTTCGGCATCCTTCCTCATCAGGCGTTCTGGCTCGCCAATTTCTTGTACGACGATCCAGGCTTGATCAAGCAGACGAGCAAGATCGTCGCACAGCTCTACGACGCGTTCATCAATTCGGGCGCCTCGATGGCTGAGATCAATCCGCTCATCACGACGCCCGCCGGTGAGGTCAAGGCGATCGACGCCAAGATGAGCATCGACGACTCGGAGCTGTTTCGTCGCCCCGATGTCGAAGCCATGCGGGACAGCTCGTCGGAACCGGAGTCGGAGATCAAGGCACGCGAAGCAAACCTCTCGTACGTGAAGCTCGACGGGGATGTCGGGTGCTGCGTCAACGGAGCCGGCTTGGCGATGGCCACGATGGACCTGGTGAAATACTACGGTGGCGAGCCGGCGAACTTCCTCGATATCGGAGGCTCATCCAATCCGGACAAAGTCGTTGCGGCGCTCGAGATCATCACATCCGATCCCAACGTGAAATCGATTCTTTTCAACATCTTTGGCGGCATCACCAGGTGCGACGATGTCGCCCGCGGCATTGTAGAGGCCACCAAGCGCATCGACATCAAGCCCCCGATCGTGATTCGTCTTACCGGCACCAACGAAGAGCTGGCACTCGAGATCCTCAAGGATGCTGGCTTCTCCGCCTATACGTCGATGGACGCGGTGGTAGAGAAAGCGGTCCAGTTAGCCGCAGGGGAGGCCTGAGCCATGTCCATCTTCATCGACAATGATACGAAGCTGGTAGTGCAGGGGATCACGGGGCGGGACGGCTCGTTCCACACGACCCAGACGATCGAATACGGGACCAACATGGTCGCTGGTGTAACGCCGGGTAAGGGTGGCCAGACCTTCGAGGGCCCCAACGGCCAGAAGGTCCCCATCTTCAACGCGATGGACGAGGCGGTGGCGGAGACCGGTGCCAACACGTCCGTGATTTTCGTTCCCCCGGCCTTTGCGGCGGGTGCGGTGCTCGAAGCCGCTGATTCGGGAGTTTCGCTGGTTGTCGCGATTACCGAAGGCGTGCCTGTGCTCGATATGGCGAGAGCGCTTGCGTTTGCACGTGACAAGGGAGTACGCGTGCTCGGCCCGAATTGTCCTGGGCTGATCTCACCCGGGAAGTGCAAGGTCGGCATTCTGCCTGGCCAGATCGTCAGTGAGGGCCCGATTGGTCTCGTTTCCCGGTCCGGGACGCTCACGTACGAAGCCGTCTTCCAACTCACGAATGCGGGGCTGGGGCAGACCACCTGTGTGGGTATCGGCGGAGACCCGCTCATCGGGACAAACTTCATCGACTGCCTCGAGGCGTTCGAGGCAGACCCCGACACGACAGGGGTGGTCATGCTCGGGGAGATCGGTGGTACCGACGAACAGGAAGCCGCTGCGTATGTCAGCGCCAACATGTCCAAGCCTGTGGTGGGATTCATCGCCGGTCGGACGGCCCCTCCTGGACGCCGCATGGGACACGCGGGTGCGATCATCAGTGGCTCCGCCGGGACAGCGGAAGAGAAGATCCGGGCGTTCGAGGAAAACGGAATCGCGGTTGCGAAGCGTCCTGCCGACCTCGTAGGGTTGATCCAAGACGCGCTTAAATAGTCCTTATCGAAGGATGACCGGCGAGAGGATAGGAGGGGACGTCATGGAAGGAATGTTGGTGGAACACGCTCCGAAGCCGGCGCAGTACCGGGTGTACCCAGATACTCCGTTGGCTGAGGTGGTGGATTTGATGGTGCGGCGCGAGGTGCGCGCGGTACCGGTCGTCGGCGAACAGTACGAGGTGTTGGGCATCATCACCTCGGGCGATGCGTTGCACCGCGTGTTGAATCAGCGCCCGGGAGCGCCCGATAGTGAGGAACTGCTCGCGAAAGATGTGATGACGCGCGCGGTGCTTTGCGTGTCCGAGGACCAGCTGCTGGTCGAGGCAGCGAATACGATGGTGATGCGAGACGTCGAACAGCTCCCGGTAGTGCGCGAGGGAGAGTTCATCGGCTTCGTCACACGAGACACGATTCTGCGCACCCTACACGAGGGTGTCAGTCGAACGAACAGAGAAGAAGAAAGCGACTCATGAGTCAAACTTTGGCAATCATCAAACCAGATGCTGTCGGTGCGGGAAAGGCCGGGAAGATTCTCGCACATCTGGAGAACGCGGGCTTTTCGGTTAAATCCATGAAGCTGACTGCGCTTGGGCAGGCTCAGGCAGCTGCGTTCTACGCGGTTCACGAAGGGCGACCGTTCTATGATGAGTTGGTCGATTTCATGACCTCCGGCCCCGTGATCCCGATGGTGCTCGAGGCAGACGATGCTGTGGCAAAGCTACGTGGTGAGATCGGTGCCACCGATCCGGCCGAAGCCGCAGAGGGCACGGTGCGAAAGCTCTATGCCGAGTCGAAGGGCAGGAACGCGATCCACGCCTCAGATTCCGATGAGAATGCCGCCAACGAGATCGCTTTCTTTTTCTCAGCTCACGAGCGACTCGGGGTCAGTTAAAGGGCTGAGGTAGTCTGGACAATTCCGAGCCCCAAGCTAGCTTTTACGACTATGCTAAGTCTTGATCTCGGTCGCCTGGGAATAGAAGGTTCCGTCCCGGTCGAGGCTCGACTCCCCGAGGATGCACCACTGTGGGACGAGAGCGGCATCGAGTGGGCTGGTCCGGTTGATGTGCGGCTCAGTGCTTCGCATGCAGGCACCGGAGAGATCGTGGTGCGAGGTACCGTTGCCGGAGTGCTGTCGCAGGTGTGCACGCGCTGCCTCAAGCCTGTGGCGACTAGTTTCGAACAAGCGGTCACGTTGGTCTTCGTAGCCTCGGACGCTGCGGGGTTTGAGGCCGACGATGGTACGTACGTGTTCGAGGAAAGCGGTGATTTTGACATGAGTAACGCGGTGCGCGAGGAGTTGATCCTCGCGATCGATCAATACGTCGTATGTGATCTTGAATGTCGAGGTCTTTGTCCCCGGTGCGGAGTGAATCGGAATACCGACTCATGCACGTGCACGGAGAACGAGGCAGACCCCAGGTGGGAGACACTCAGGGCGCTCAAGAACAAGTGAGTAGGTAATGGCTGTTCCAAAGAAGCGGACTTCCAAACAACGTAAGCGGAAGCGTCGCACCCACTACAAAGCTGATGCCGTGTCGGTCCACAGCTGCCCGAAATGTGGTGACGCCAAAGTCCCGCATCGGGTGTGCCCGAACTGTGGACACTACCGGGGGGAACAGGTTCTCGAAGTCGAGATCGACTAGGTCCGGGGTCTGCTGAGTGATGTCGCGGTTCCGGGCTTAGGGCGCATGCGCATCATTCTCGATGCCATGGGCACCGATCATGCTCCTCGGTCGGAGGTGGCGGGAGCACTCGAGGCGTTGAAGGAACTCGACTCCAGCGTCGAGATCGTCCTAGTGGGCGATCAGGAGACGATCGAAGCAGAGCTTCGACAGCATGACGACGTTCCTGCCCGACTCTCGATCCACCACGCGCCAGACCGGGTCACTCCGGAGGAATCGCCTTCGAAGGTGAGCCGCCGCAATCCCGAGTCTTCATTGGTGGTTGGACTCAAGCTGCACCGGGACGGTGTGGGTCAGGCTTTTGTCAGCGCGGGCTCCACCGGCGCGATCATGGCGACGTCGCTATTCACGCTGCGGCGGCTTCCAGGCGTGGACCGCCCTTCGGTTGCCACGACATTGCCGTCAGCGGGTGCTCCGGTCCTTCTGCTCGATTCAGGTGCCAACGTGGACTGCAAACCCCATCATCTGGTGCAGTTCGCGCATCTAGGCAACATCTACGCACAGGACATGATGGGACGGCCGAACCCGAGAATTGCACTGCTGAACATCGGAGAGGAGCCCGGCAAGGGTGATGAGCTCACGGCCGAAACGTATCGACTCCTGAGCAAAGAAGCTGGGCTCAATTTCGTGGGCAACGTCGAGGGGCGAGACATCGTCAAAGACGCGTGTGACGTCGTTGTATGTGACGGTTTTGTGGGGAATGTGCTCTTGAAGTTCTATGAGTCTGTTGCGCAGTTCATCGTCGGGCTGGTCGAGGCAGAGCGGGAAGGGAAGGGCGACGACGGGCTGGACCTCGATCGCGCTTTTCGGGTTCTCGACTATGCCGAGACGGGGGGGGCACCGCTCTTGGGCGTCGGGGGCGTTTCAGTCATCTGTCACGGTGAGTCGCCCCCGAAGGCGATCCGCAATGCGCTTGCTCTGGCAGTGCGGGCCGTGCGTTCGGACATGGTTCGGCACAGCGCCCAAGAAGTCTCGTTGGCGCTCGGGGCTCCTTCGCGAGAGGCGTCATGAGAAAGCCGAAGCCGCTGGTCGAGATTTCGGGTACGGGCCGGTTCCTTCCCGATAACGTGGTGACCAACCAAGAGCTCGCCAAAAGGCTCAATACTTCGGACGAGTGGATCCGCTCGCGTACCGGGATCCGGGAGCGTCGTATTGCGCCGGACGACATGGGTGCTGCCGACCTCGGGACCGCTGCCGCGAGGAGCGCCATGCGAAACGCCGGTGTCGAACCGGGTGAGATCGATGTGCTCATCGTCGCCACAGCGACGCCTGACCGGTATCTCCCGTCGACAGCGTGTGACATCCAGGCCAAGCTCGGATGTAGCAACGCAGTGGCCTTCGACATCGTGGCGGCCTGCACCGGGTTCATTTACGCTCTTACCATTGCAGAGGGGTACCTGTCTGCTGGGCGAGGGGAGGTGGCGCTTGTCATCTCCGCCGAGAAAATGAGCTCGATCGTCGATTGGGAGGACCGCTCCACCTGCGTACTTTTTGGAGATGGCGGAGGCGCTGCCGTGGTTCGTCCCGCAAACGGCTCGGGGCGCGGCATTCTGTCGAGCCACCTCCGTTCCGACGGCAATCTCGGCGAACTCTTGATTCGCCCAGCCGGCGGAGCTCTGATCCCGATGAGTCAGGCGGTGCTCGACGAAAAGACCTATCTCGTGCAAATGAAGGGCCGGGAGGTTTTCAAGCATGCCGTCCGCAGCATGGCGGACGCGTGTGATCACGCGCTGCAGGCGGCTGGCCTTACGTCCGACGACGTCGACCTTCTCGTTCCGCACCAGGCGAACATGAGGATCATCGAGTCGACGGCGAAGAACGCCGGCATCGGGATGGATCGTGTCTACGTCAACGTCGACCGGTACGGCAATATGAGCTCCGCGACCGTCCCCATCGCGATCGATGAGGCGGTGGAGAAGGGACTCATCGGCCCCGGCGCGAATGTACTGCTCGTCGCTTTTGGCGCCGGCCTCACGTGGGGCGCTATGGCGCTCCGCTGGTAGCAGAAAAGGGGCCACTCTTGTCTCTTGCGCTGATCTTCCCCGGGCAGGGGTCACAGGCCATCGGCATGGGTAGGGCGCTCGCTGCGTCCGATGCCAGAGCCGCCGCGGTTTTCGCCGTGGCAGACGAGGTCCTGGCTTTCCCGCTCTCCCGTCTCATGACGGAGGGCCCGGAGGACGAGCTGACGGCCACGAAGAATGCGCAACCTGCGATTCTCGCCCACTCGGTGGCCGTGTTGCGGGTCATCGAAGACGAACTCGGTCCTGTGGGCTTCGCAGCTGGGCACTCTCTGGGCGAGTTCAGCGCGCACGTAGCAGCGGACACCTTCAGGTTCGAGGATGCGCTGGAGGTGGTTCGGCTGCGAGGTGAACTGATGTTCCAGGCAGGACAAGAGCGGCCGGGAACGATGGCCGCCATCCTGGGCTTGGGCGACGACGAGGTCGAGGCGCTGTGTGCAGCCGTCGACGTAGGTGTTTGCGTACCCGCCAACTTCAACGCGAGCGGCCAGGTGGTCATCAGCGGCGATATCGATGGCGTGAAGCAGGGAATGGAGCGTGCACAGGCCGCGGGGGCGAGGAGGGTTGTGCCCTTGAACGTGTCGGGGGCGTTCCACTCTTCGCTCATGGAGCCAGCTGCCGGCGGCCTGAGAGAAAAGCTCGAATCGATCGACTTTCAGGACCCGGCGTACCCCGTGTTCTCCAACGTCACGGGCATGCCGGTCACCAGCGGTTCCGCGGCTCGGAAACTACTTGTCGAGCAACTCACGTCGCCGGTCCAGTGGAGCGCTTCGGTGGCGGCTATGGTTGAGGCCGGCGCAGACCGCTTTCTGGAGATCGGCCCTGGCTCAGTCCTGCGTGGCTTAAATCGGCGCAACGCGAAGGGCGTGCCGTGCCGGTCCATCGGCGAGCCCGAGCACATCGAGTCGCTCGAACATTCTTGAGATCGAGTCACTAGAAGGCTCTTGAAGAAGTACTGTGGGCCCAACACGATATTGGACGGCGCCTAAAGGCGCTCACTCTTTGACCGGAGCTTTGACGACATGAGCCCAAGAGAGCTCGAAGACAAGGTGGCCATCGTCACCGGCGGATCGCGCGGCATCGGTCTGGCGATTTCGGGGTCACTGGCGGACGCCGGGGCGACGATCGCGGTGATCGGCCGCAACGGGGAGCGTGCCATAGAGGCGGCGGCGGCGCTGCCCGGTGAGGGACATCGAGGCTTTGCCTGCGATGTGGCGGACCCAGCTCAGGTCGCCGACACGATGGCTGAGATCCAGGAGCACCTCGGCGCACCCGATATCCTCGTCAACAACGCCGGCCTCACACGAGACAACATTCTGCTGCGAATGAAGGATGAGGAATTCGATGAGGTTATCGCTGCTAATCTCAAGGGAGCCTTCAACTTCACTCGTGCTGTGACGCGGGGGATGATGAAGAAGCGTGACGGTGTCATCCTGAACATTACGTCGGTCGTCGGCCTCATCGGCAACGCGGGGCAGACGAACTATGCTGCATCCAAGGCAGGCATGATTGGGATGACCAAGAGCGTGGCCAAGGAATTGGCCTCCCGAGGGGTCCGTTGTAACGCCCTTGCGCCTGGCTTCATTCGCACGGATATGACCGCTGAGCTGACCGAGGATCAGATCGATGCCTTGATGGGCCAGATCCCTTTGGGACGGCTTGGTGAGACGGAAGATATTTCAGGCGTCGTTCGGTTTCTCGTGAGCCCTACTGCGCGCTACATTACCGGCCAGGTCTTGGCAGTCGATGGCGGCATGGTCATGTAGTTGGCCACATCGCCCTTTTCGTAACAAATAGGAGGGGACATGAGCGAGCCCATCGAGGGCCGTGTGCGCGAGATCATCATTAACGAATTGGGTCTCGAGCCTGAGAAGGTCACGGACGACGCTTCGTTCGTTGAGGATCTGGGTGCGGACTCCCTGGACACGGTCGAGCTCGTGATGGCGTTCGAGGAGGAATTCGGACTCGACATCCCAGATGAGGATGCAGAGCAAATGCGAACCGTCGGTGATGCGATCAAGTATTTGAAGGAAAACGGCGAAGGCTGATTCCTTCAGGGTCGCAACAATCCGTATGACTATGGGGAACGGGGCAGGGCGCGTGGCTCGACGGGTGGTCGTCACCGGGATGGGTGTGGTGTCGCCGGTCGGAAATGATCTGGCGAGCACGTGGGACGCACTGCTCGCGGGCACCAGCGGTGGCGGCCCCGTCACGCACTGGGAGACGAACGACGACTTCGCCTGTCGTATCGCTTGCGAAGTGAAGGGTTTCGATCCGCTCGACTACCTGGAACGGAAGGACGCCAAGCGCTTCGACCGCGTATCAATCCTTTCGATCGCGGCTTCGGCACAGGCGCTCGCGTCGGCCGGCATCCCTGATGGCGCGCCGGAGGGGATGGACCCGGGCCGGTTCGGGGTGATCTTTGGCAGCGGTATCGGGGGCATCTCGACCTTCGAGGAGCAGCACAAGCGGATGATCGAGGGCGGCCCGAAACGGGTCAGCCCTTTCTTCATCCCCATGTTTATCCCCGATATCTCCGCGGGACTCATCTCCATGCGGTGGAATCTTCAGGGACCCAATTACGCCACCGTGTCCGCGTGTGCGTCTTCCGCACACGCCATTGGCAACGCTGCTCGTCACATAAGCCACGGTGACGCCGATATGATGATCGCGGGCGGTGGGGAGGCCACGATTACGCCGATGACGTTTGCGGGTTTCTCATCTATGAAGGCGATGTCTACGAGGAACGACGACCCCGCGGGCGCAAGCCGGCCTTTCTCTGCGGACCGGGACGGCTTCGTGATGGGAGAAGGGTCCGGGGCTTTGATCCTGGAGGCTCTGGAGCACGCACAGGCGCGCGGCGCAGAGATTCTGGCAGAGATCGTGGGCTACGGTCTTTCTGGAGATGCGCATCACATCACCGCGCCGCCTCCCGACGGATACGGCGCTCAGAAGGCCATACGCATGGCCCTCGAGTACGCCGGAGCGACCAGTGAAGACGTGGACTACATGAACGCGCACGGCACGTCGACCATGGCCGACGGAATCGAGACCGCTGCCATCAAGGCGGTGCTCGGTGATCACGCCTATGACACGGTCGTGGGCTCGACCAAGTCCATGACCGGACACCTGCTGGGTGCGGCCGCCGCGATCGAGGCGATCACCTGCGTCCAGGCCTGCCGGACGGGCAAGATCCCGCCGACCATCAATTACCAAGGCCCGGACCCCGAATGTGACCTTGATTACGCGCACGGCGGGATGGTGGAACGCCCCGTAGAGTTGGCGCTGAGCAACTCGTTCGGCTTCGGCGGACACAATGTCTGCCTGGCGATCCGACGCTGGCACGACTGACGCACGCGACATGAGAATCGGGACCGGGTATGACTCACACCGCTTTGCTGAGGGTAGAGAGCTCATCCTGGGCGGTGTGAACATTCCGGACCACGCTGGCCTCTCGGGCCACTCCGATGGCGATGCGGTCGCACATGCCGTCATCGATGCGCTGCTCGGGGCTGCCGCGGCAGGAAACGTCGGCAGTCACTTCCCGCCGGATGACGACGAGTGGAAGGATGCCGACTCTATGGATCTACTCGCTCAGGTCACGCAGATGTTGGACTCGCGGGACTACAGGGTGGTCAACGTGGATGTCACGGTGATCTGTGAGAGCCCCAAGATCGGCCCTCACTCGGATGGCATGGGCCTACGTCTCGCTGAGGCGATGCGGATTTCGTCGACCCAGATCTCGATCAAGGGCAAGAGTAACGAGGGCATGGGCTGGATCGGCGCGGGGGAGGGCATCGCCGTGCATGCAGTCGCCCTGATAGAGTCGCAGGTCGGCGGTCCACCAGAACGCGGCGGTGGCGGTGGTGGAGGGGCCTGGCCGCTCTGAGCGGGCCCGTCCTCACATCACTCGTGTGACGCGTGGAGAACTTCCTGAGCTGGCTAGAGGGTGTTCCGCACGGCTTCGTATACCTCTTTTTGGGACTCGGTGCCGCGCTGGAGAACGTAATCCCGGCCGTGCCGGCAGATACGTTCGTAGCGTTGGGGGGATTCCTCTCGGCGCTTGGTGAGCTCGACCGGAGGTGGATCTTCGTCTCAACGTGGTCCTTGAACGTGGGGTCCGCGCTCGCCATGTATCGACTCGGCTACACTCATGGCAGACCGTTCTTCGAGGCCGGGTGGGGGAGGCGATTCTTGAGGCCTCATCAAATGAAGCGCATGGCCCGGTTCTACGAGCGCTTCGGGACTGCGGCGATCTTCCTGACTCGATTCTTGCCTGGGCTTCGCTCAATCGTGCCCGTCTTCGCAGGAGTCAGCCATCAGCCGTTCATCCTCGTGGCGATCCCGATCGCCTGTGCTTCCGCCATTTGGTACGGTGCGCTCATCTGGCTCGGGGCGCTTGCGGGGCAGAACCTGGACGTGCTGAGCGCGTCGTTGGGGCGCCTCAACGGTGTCTTGCTCGTCGTTGCGGTGTTGATCTCTGTCCCCGTCCCCACGGCCCTGTGGTGGTGGCGCACGCGACACGCGGATGGGCGACACGCGGATGGCGCGGCGCCGCAGCGTGATACGTCGACGCCAGAGCATGACGCTGATGAGTGAGCCGTCGATGAGTGAGCCGTCGATTCCGAGCGCGTTTCGCTTCGAGCAGTTCAATGATCACATCACCTTCGAGCGTGGTCTGTCGGCGCGCACGGTGTCCGCGTACGAGAGAGATCTCACGCGATGGTGGGAATCCGTGTCGGAGAACGGCGTGGGCGACCCCGGTGATGTGACGCCGGATCTCATTCGCGAATGGGTTTTCGGATTGAAGGAGGCCGGACTGGCTGCTACGTCGATCCGCCGGGCGCAATCTGCGGTTCGCACATATTTCCGATTCTTGCTGTCGGAAGGGGTTCTCCAGGTCGATCCGACGGAGCGTCTGGAGAGTCCACGCGTGGCTCGCAAGCTGCCCGACTTCCTGACGCGCCCTGAGGTGCTGCTGCTACTGGGCGCCCCAGATCCGGAGAGACCGCTCTTCTGGCGGGATCGCGCGATCCTCGAGCTGCTCTACGCCTCTGGGCTCCGAGTCTCCGAACTGATCGAGCTGCCGCTGTCTGGTCTCGATCTGGATGAAGCGTTCGTGACAGTTATCGGCAAGGGATCGAAGGAACGAATGGTGCCCATGGGTGGCCCGGCGGTGAGGACACTGGAGCGCTACCTGCGAGAGGTGCGCCCGCGACTCGACAAGGGCAGCGGCGCCGGTCGCGTGTATCTCAACGCCCGCGGGACCCCCATGAGGCGGGAGTCCGTCTGGAAGCTTGTCAAAAAGTCAGCGAGCAGAGCGGGAATCGAGAAGCGCGTTTCCCCTCACACGCTCAGGCACACTTTTGCGACCCATCTAGTGGAGGGCGGGGCCGACCTAGCCGCCATTCAGGAGTTGCTAGGTCACGCCGACATCTCGACGACGCAGATCTACACACACGTCGACCGAGAGTACCTACGAGACGTACACCGGCGATTCCACCCACGGAACTAGCGACTCGTGGGCCCTCACCCCAGCAAGCTTGCTCAGCCTTGGGTTACCTCTCGACTCCTGACTCCGGCGAACTCGCTCGGCTTCAGTTCCCTCCGGATTCCGGATTCCTGCGAGCCTGCTCGGCTTCCGCAGCCTGGAACAGCTGGGCCTGTGAAGTCGTGGTCGTCATCAATCGTACCGCTTCGGCTAGAATCAGGTCTCGCTCAATGCGCACGTCGGCTTCTGCCCCCAGGTCATCCATGCGCTGAGCGACGGCGATGAGAGCCCTCCAGCGTAGGTACGACCGGATGCCAGGATCGGACAGCTGCTGTTCGGTGAGCCCTTCCTCCTCAAGCAGCGTCAAGAAGTCGTCGAACTCATCATCCTGCAGCCCTGGATCCTCTGAAGCTTCAGTACGGGCGTTGGCGGCCGCGAAACCGAGTTCGGCGAGTCGCAGACCCAGCGGGATCTCCTGCTCGTTCACAGCCTGGATCAGTTCCCGCTCGACGATCGTGGTCGTGTCGCCCTGCACCGCGAGATCTGGGAAGATGCCACCGCCGTTGATGAGCTCACGCCCCTGAGCGGTCGTGATACGGGGGAACGTGTCCAAGTCCTCTTCGAGTGGGCGGAATTGAGAGTCACGGGCCCGCTGAAGTGATCGGCCGAGCGGCGTGTGCCAGCTCCCGGTCGTGAAACGCAGGCGTCGGCTGTACGGAAGAGGCATCACGGTTTGCACTACGCCTTTCCCGAACGAGCGTTCTCCCAGCACGAGTGCTCGGTCGAAGTCCTGAAGCGCTCCCGCAAGAATCTCGGCTCCGGACGCGGTGAAGCGGTCGACGAGCACCACGATCGGCAGATCTGGCACCAACTGGGGCCACCGGTCGTTATAGGTGTCGGTCTGCATTTCATGTGCGTCACCGTCCGGTATACGCTGCACTGTGCTGGCGAGCGCAGATCCCGGTTTCAGGAAGAGGTCTGCCAACATGAGCGACTCGTCCAGAAAGCCACCGGGGTTGCGGCGCAGGTCGATGATGAGACCCTGCGTACCCCTGAGCTCTGCGAGCGCGGAGTTCATCTCCTGGGCGGCGTTCCGAGCTACCCGGTCCAGCAATACGTAGCCGATACCGCTCTCGAGCACCCCATAGTGAACGGCCGGCACGTGCACCTCCGCTCGCGTGATGTCGAACCCGATGGGATTGTCGAACCCGGAGCGCTTGATCTTGACCAGCACGTCGCTGCCCACTGGTCCCCGGATGGAGTCGGCGGCCATCCCCGTCGTCCAGTCTGATGCGTCGTTCGTGTTCACGCCCACGATGACGTCGCCGACGATGATCCCCGTCTCTTTGGCGGGCGTGCTGCGGAAGACCGCCGTGACCGTGACCTCGTTGTTGAGGAGCGTGATCTGGAGGCCGATACCCGAGTAGTTACCGGTAGTCTCCTCTTCCCACGCGTCTGACTCGACCTCGGTAAAGAGTTCTGCGTAAGGGTCGTCGAGCACCCCGATGAGGCCGTCGATCGCCGCTTCCCACAGCGTGGAGTCGTTGACGCCCTCCATGCGAAGGTCGGAGATACGGGCGATGGCTTGAGCTAGGACTTCGGGTTCGGCCGACTGCGCGAACGGCCTGAGCGCGGCGAGCGCGTCCGATTCTGGCTGATCGAGTTTGTCTCCCGACCCGTCCTCGACCAGGCCGGTGAGCCCGCCCAGCGCTCCCTCCCACAGGGTGGAGTCGCTGAATCCGTCCATGTGCATCGACGTGATCGCTTCTACCGCCTGGGCTAGGATCTCGATCTCGGGCGGTGGCCCGATCCTCGACGCACCAGTCTCCGCAGTGGCTTGCGCGCCCAAGTTCGGAGCGGCGAGCGCCAGCATCAGTGTCAACGTTGTGAAACGGTGTTTCATGCGGGCGCCCTCGCGTCGGCGTACGTGTCATGTGCGTCCCTCTAACCCCCGCGTGCCGAACCACGTTCCGTGCATGACTGGAGTTTCCAGGACCATCCCCTGCAACATATGGAACGAAGAGATACTTTTCACGCGCCGGTATCGAAAGGGTCGAAGGCACGAGGCCTAGACTCAAACGAGGTCCACCGTCCATGAGCCCAACCGAACCCCGCCCCCCGTTCCGGGTGGCGTTGGTACAGTTCAAGCCCACCAAGGGCGACGTCCCGCGGAACGTTCAGGCTGTCTGCGACATTGTCGCGACACACGCGAACCAGACCGACTTGATGGTCTTTCCCGAGACAGCGCTCAGCGGGTATTTCCTCGAGGGTGGTGTCGCCGAAGCCGCGTTGACCGTCGAGTGCCTGGTCGAGATGCTTGGCCCCCCGCCAGCGGGCGGACCCGATGTCGTGATCGGCTTTTACGAGCGTTGGCGCCGCCGTTTGCACAACAGCTCCGTCTACCTTGAGGCGGGCGATGGCGCATGGAATGTGCGCCACGTGCATCGAAAGATGTTCCTGCCCACATACGGCGTCTTCGATGAGGCGCGCTTCGTTGAGACTGGCGCGGAACTGCGCGCGTTCGATACACGGTTTGGGCGCGTGGGCATGGTCATATGCGAAGAGATGTGGCACTCGTTGCCCGCGACGATTCTGGCGTTGGGCGGTGCTGAACTTCTGGTCGTCGTCAGCGCTTCGCCGGCTCGAGACTTCACCTCGGGTTCCGGCGGGCGTCCCGCGAATCTGGAGCGGTGGGAGCAGATCGCGCCCGGTGCCGCCATCGAGCACGGCGTTTTCGTAGTCGTTGCTCAGCTTGTCGGCTCGGAGGGCGGAAAGCTTTTCCCCGGTGGGTCGATTGCGGTCGGACCGGACGGAGGCGTGCTTGCTCGGGGCCCGCTGCTCGACGAAGCCGTCACGATTGCATCGCTCGACGCCTCGTCAATCGATCGTGCGCGAGTCGCCTCACCGCTCCTGGCCGACCTCGAGCAGATGTTGCCCCACCTGCAGCGGTCCCTGGAGGCGACCCGGCCTGGCACAGGTCGCTTCGAAGTCGAAGGCGGCGGGGACGGAGAAGGGCAGGCGGAGGTCCAAGATGATCAGGAAGCCGAAGTAGGTGTGCGAGAAGCGATACCTGCGCTCGTAGGGCGCGGTCCGATTCCCACGGACGATGCGGCGCTCAAGAACCCGGCTGAGCTAGATCTCGATGTCGAGCTCGTCGAGCGCACGCTGGTAGAGTTCATCCGTGAGGAGGTGAAGCGACGACGCGGCTTCGAAAAAGTCGTCGTGGGCGTGAGTGGAGGAGTCGATTCCGCGGTCTCGCTCTTCCTAGCCTGTCGGGCGCTGGGCGCCGAGAACGTGTATGGCTTCAGGCTGCCGTATCGCACGTCTAGCGACGAGAGCCTCGAGCACGCGGAGATGGCGCTCGAGGCCATCGGTGCCCACGTCCGTACCATCGAGATCTCGGATCCCATCGATCGCTACGTCGAGCAGTATGAGCCCGAGATTTCGCCGCTACGCAAGGGCAACCTGATGGCGCGCCTGCGTGCCGTGATCTTGTTCGATCAATCCGCGCGCTTGTATGCGCTTCCGCTCGGTACCGGCAACAAGAGCGAACGGCTGCTCGGGTACTTCACGTGGCATGCCGACGACTCACCTCCGATCAACCCGCTGGGCGACCTGTTCAAGACACAGGTGTGGGCGCTCGCTCGCCACCTCGGCGTGCCTGGCGTGATCATCGAAAAACCGGCCACGGCGGATCTAGTGAAGGGTGTCACGGACGAGGACGAAATCGGAGTGTCCTATCACGATGCGGACCCGATCCTGAACGCCATGGTGCGCGGTTATAGCTCCGAGGAGCTCCTCCGCGTCGGATTCGACCCCGAAGCCGTCGGCGTTGTGCGACGGCGTTTACAGAGCACGCACTGGAAGCGCGAGCTCCCGACCGTTGCGGTGCTGTCCTCTACTGCGATCGGCGAGTTCTACTTACGGCCGGTGGATTATTAGAGGCGCACCGTACTCCGGAAGCGTACTGCACCCTGTATCAGGACGGCGTGGTCCGTTAGTGCCGTCGCCCGCTAGCTGACCGGCCGCCCCTTCGGTAGCACCTTCGCTGCCCACAGGCCTGAGTTCATGTCGGAGAAGAAGACGTTCCCCTTGTAGGGCTGCCCTCCCCAGACCTCCACCTGGTTCCTCAGGAAGCCATTCGGGTCCTGCGGCTTGTAAACGGCGATCTCGCGGCCCTGCTCGCCGAGATTGCCCAGGAGCTCGCCGGAGACGTCTACGACGCGTAGCCCGCCCTTGTAGTACGCCTGGTATAGCACGTCGTCTTCCACCCAGGAGTTGTGCGTACCGGCTTCGGGAATTTCATAGCGCGCCACGTCCCTCGGGTTCTCCGGATCGGTGAAGTCGATCACGTGCAAATACCCGTCCATGCGTCCCTGCACGCCGCCTTCGCCGGTCACGGGATCGTACGGCTGATTGTTGGCACCCTCTGGGGCCCACGCCCTGTCCCGGCCGCCCCCGATCTCATCCCCGAGGAACAGATAGAACTTCCCGGTCGACTCCTGGAGATATGGGAAGGCTGCGTGCGTAGCGCCGACAGGGTAGGGCACCTTGGTCACGAAGACCGGGTTCTCGATGGTACCGCCCCACCTTCCGTTTCCGACATCCACGACCACGACGCCGTTCTGCCATTCCGATGAATAGGCGATGCCGTCGTGCACCCACACATCATGCACACGACTGTTCGGGTGGTTGTACTCGCTCACGAACTGCGGATCGTAGGGGTTGCTCATGTCGATGATGACGTACTTGTCGCCGTTAGCGAGCGCGAACAGGTAGTCGTCGGTGGCGAACATGTTGTGCACGCCGCCCGTGACACCGTTGCTCTCGAATGTCGAGGCGATGGTCGGGTGCGCGGGGTCAGCCATATCGAGGATGACCACCCCGTTCCGGCGGTTCGAGGCTCCCTCGCGGGAGAGCGCCGCGTAGCGACCGTCCGGGGACACCTTCACGTCGTTCACCGTGCGTGCGTCGACCTGGAGCGAGTCGGTCTTGACGATGTTCGTCGGGTCGGTGACGTCCCAGAAATGGGCCCAGCCTGAGGCCGACCACGTGCCCGTGATGGCATAGTCGCGCCCGTCGACTCCCTCGAAGATCCAGAGGTCGGACGTGTGTGTGTCGCTCACCGAGCCGCGCCCCTGGAGTTCGATCTCCTGGACCGCGTCCCGGCCGTGAACCGCGATCGTCTTGCGTGCCGTGAGCGGGCCGGACATCGCCAGGACCGTGTAGCGACCCGGAACCTCTGCCACAAAAGCCCCTTGCTCCACGATCGCGGATGCACCGGGCGACCGGATCGAGTCATCGGGCACGAAGGTGTACGCCCACGTCATCGGCAGGTCTGTCACCGCGCCCTCGGCACCACGAGCTCGTGTGGCGAAGCGGAGTACGTCACCCGTGCGGGCTTGGTCTGCTCCACCTTCGATCGTGAGTTCTGTCGCCGGAAAAGCCTCTACATCGAAAGGCGTTCGTACTTCCGTCTCGCCATCGACTTCGACTGTGATGGTGACGGATCCGGTAGCGGTCGCCATCACTGTTCCGTACGCATCGACCGACGCGACAGGGGGATTTGAGCTGCGCCACACGAAAGAGGGATTGGGCCTACGGGTGCCATCGGCGTGTAGCGCCACCGGGTTGTGTGAAACCATGGTGCCCACGTAGAGCCCATCACCCGAGGCGTTCAGCGCCACTTGGTCGATCGCCGGCCAGGCGATGTCGACCGGAATGCGCAGCGTCGGCGGTGTGCCCGTCGCTTCGGCCGGGAGCACACCAGTCGCGACGATCTCGAAGTTGCCGGCCTGGTACGACTGCAGAACCCCGTTACGGTACCGAATTGCCTCACGCGGCGCCGCGAAGCGGATGTCCATCTCCACGGAGTCACCAGAGGCGTCGACGGCGGTCACCGTCAGGGCGATTTGTGTGCCGACGATTATGGACACTTCAGCCGGCTCGGCGACTAGTGTGACACTAGAGTCTTGGGCCGCTAGGCGAGTCGTCGGCAAAGCGGTGACCAGGCTCAACATCAGGAAGAACCAAAGGTGTCTGTATTTCATGATGGGGTTCTTTGCCGCATGTTGACGGGTAGGGTGAGCACCCAGAGAGTCAAATTCCTTGAGTCGCCGATTTAAGATACGAGAGGTATCGAGTATGACGAAGCAATTGTTCAGATCTACGCTACTGACGTGGGCGGGTTTTCTTTTCGCGATGCCCGTTTTGGCACAAGGCCGAGTTACGACGCCCATACAGAAATTCGGGCATGAGATCGGCGCTGACTACGTGCTGCCCAACTACGCCGACCTCCACGAATACTGGGTCAAGCTGGCCGGCGAGTCCGACCGGATGATCCTGGACACCATCGGTTATACCGAAGAGGGGCGGCCGCACCTCCAGGCGATCATTACCTCTCCCGCGAACCACGCGAACATCGACCGCTATCGCGACATCTCGCGCATGATGGCCAAGGCTGATGGGATCAGCGAGGCCCAGGCACGCGCCTTGGCCGAGGAGGGGAAGGCGATCATCTGGATCGACGGTGGCCTGCACGCCACCGAGGTGCTCGGGGCACAGCAGCTCATGGAGCTCGTATATCGGCTGAACGACTATACCGATGCCGAGACGATGCGCATTCTCGATGACGTCATCATTCTGGCGACGCACGCGAACCCCGACGGCCACGATCTCGTCTCCAACTGGTACATGCGCCAAGACGACCCGATGGCACGCAGCACGAGCGGGGTGCCGGTCCTCTACAACAAGTATGCCGGGCACGACAACAACCGCGACTTCTACATGGCTGCACTGGCTGAGTCGCAGAACATCAACACGTCGCTCTTTCGAGTCTGGTATCCGCAGATCGTATACAACCATCACCAGACCGGCCCGGCCGGGACGGTGATGTTCGCGCCGCCCTTTAGGGATCCTCCGAACCACTATTTTGATCCGCTCATCATGACGGGGCTCGATCAGGTCGGTTCGGCGATGCACCAGCGGTTCGTACGAGAAGGCAAGGGCGGTACGACGATGCGTTCCGGCTCATCGTATTCCACGTGGTGGAACGGCGGCCTGCGTACCACGCCGTATTTCAAGAACATGATTGGGCTGCTCACCGAAACCATCGGCAACCCGACTCCCGTCGAGATCCCGTTCCTGCCGAGGCAGCACATGCCGCGGGCAGATATCCCTCTTCCCGTCGAGCCCGGCCCATGGCATTTCCGTCAGTCGGTCGAGTATTCGCAGACGGCGAATTGGGCCGTGTTGGACTTCGCGTCACGGAATTCGGACCACCTGCTGTTGAACATCTGGCAGATGGGCACCAACGCGATCGAGCGTGGTGACAACGACTCGTGGACGACGTTCCCGTTCCAGATCGATGCAGCAGCCGAGGAGATGAACCGCGGCACGCGCGAGGACTGGCAGCGCATCCTGCGCGATCCCGCTGATCGGGACCCGCGCGGGTTCATCATGCCGTCGGACCAGCGCGACTTCCTGACCGCGGCGAAGTTCGTCAATACGTTGCTGTACAACGGCGTGGACGTGCATGAAGCGACCGCCGACTTCACGGTCAACGGTATGCGCTACCCGCGCGGATCCTACGTGGTGAAGGCGAATCAGGCGTTCCGTCCGCACGTTCTCGACATGTTCGAGAAGCAGGAGCATCCGAACGACTTCGCGTACCCCGGTGCGCCGCCTACCTCGCCGTATGACAACACCGGCTGGACGCTGGCCTGGCAGATGGGCGTCGAGTTCGATCGCATCATGGACGGCTTCGACGGCCCGTTCGAGCTCATCGAGGACATTATCTCGGCACCCGCGAACGGCATCGTGTCCGGGGCTGACAATGCTAGTGGTTATGTGCTCGACCACATCAACGACGGCTTCACCGCGGTGAATCGTGTACTCGCGGCAGGTGGAAACGCCTTCTGGTATACGGACGAGCTGAACGTTGGCGGACAGAACTTCGGTGCCGGCGCGTTCTACGTCGAAACCGATCGCACTATGGTGGAGGCGCTCGCGGCCGAGAAGGGACTCAGTTTCCTCGGCGTGGCGAGCCGCCCGGCTGGTAACACCATGGAGCTGCATCCGGTGAAGGTCGGGCTCTGGGATGTGTACGGTGGGTCCATGGCGTCGGGTTGGACACGCATGATTCTCGAGGACTTTGAGTTCGACTTCGACGTGCTGTATCCGCCGGATTTGGACAATGTCGACCTCTCCGATTATGACATCCTCCTGTTCGAGGATGGGGCCATCCCCGCCCAACAGGCCCAGGGTCGGCGTGGCGGACGCGGCGGCCCGGACCCGAGCACGGTTCCCGACGAATTCCGACGCCGCATGGGCAGTGTCTCACGCGATGGCACAGTACCGAAAATCCTCGACTACGTGCGCAATGGCGGTACCGCGATCACGATCGGTTCCTCGGCGAACCTCGCTGAGTACGCCGACCTACCGGTGAGCAATCACCTCGTCGAGAACGGGACCCCACTCACTCGTGAGCAGTACTTCACGCCTGGCTCGGTCCTAGACATGAAGATCGAGCACGGGAGCCCACTTACACACGGCTTCGGCGAGCGTGTGAACGTGCTCTTCAGCCATAGCCCGACGTTCTCGCTGAACCCGGGCGCGGAGGCGCAGGGTGTACGGCGCATCGGGTGGTACGACAGCGATAACCCACTCAAGAGTGGTTGGTCTTGGGGTGGGCAGTACCTGGAGAACGGTGTCGGCGCGATCGAGGCCGACTACGGTCAGGGCAAGATGTTCATGTTCGGCCCGAGAATCACGTTCCGCGCGCAGCCGCACGGGACGTTTGGGTTCCTCTTCAACGGCATCTACTACGGGTCGGTGGATAGCAGGCCGATCTCCTGAGGTTTGGGGGCGTCCGGCAGTTGTCGGACGCCCTCAGTGACTTCTGGGGGGCGCCGCGCAGGCGGGCAGGCTCTACGGAGCCGCTCGCTTAGGGCTCGCTTAGCGACGCGGCGTGTGGGGCGGGCGGGAATTTATTCGCTCCTGTTACGCCGCGCCGAATACTCCTGCGAGCCTACCCGACTCCGCGGAGCCTGGTGCCCCGGTCGGTGCCGGGCGGCGGATAACTGCCGAAGCCCGACAGTTCGGGCCGTTGCCGCCCCCCCCACCGTGAAACTACCGCCCACGGCGAAAACCGTCTAACCCAAAGCGAGCCCGGAGGGCGCTGCAGAGTCGGGTAGGCTCGTAGGAGTATTCGACGCGGCATGACAGAATGAGGATGAATCCCCGCCCCCCCCACGCGCCTCGTCGTTAAGCGAGCCCTCAGCGAGCGACTCCGAAGAGCCTGCCCGACTCTGCAGCGCCCTCTGCCTCAGGTTGCCTGATCCACCGGTCGAACGAGAACCTCACTCACCGACACGTGCTCCGGTGCGCTCAAAGCGAATAGCACGCTCTGCGCCACGTCCTGCGGCTGAAGCATCCGCTTACCCTCCCAAGCGGCCTCCATCTTTTCGCGAAACTCGGGTACCGTGTCGAACAACTCCGTGGATACCAACCCTGGCTGGATATCCGTAACTCGGATCCCGTACTCCGCACCCAGCTCCAGATGTAGACCCCACGACAATCCGCGGACCGCGAACTTGGTCGCGGAATAGACCGAGCCGCCGGGGAAAGGTCTGCGGCTGGCCACGGAGCCGATGTTCACCATGTGTCCAGACCGTTGCTCGATCATCGTGGGCAGGACAGCCGCGATACCGTGCAGGACACCGTTCACGTTCACGTCGACCATCAGCTTCCAGTCGTCGACCCGACCTTCAGCGAGTGGTGTGACGGGCATCACGCCCGCGTTGTTCACGAGGATGTCGATGCCGCCGAAATGGCTCTTGGTGGCCTCCGCCAAGGCCCTCATGTCTTCCAGGCTGGTAACGTCGGTCCGCACGGCGAGCGCTTCACGCCCCGAGTCCCGTAGAGCCTTTGCAGTGGCTTCGATGCGTTCCAAGCGGCGAGCCGCGAGCACGACCTTGGCACCGGCATGGGCGAGTGTCTCGGCGATGGCGACGCCAATGCCGGCCGACGCGCCAGTAACGATCGCGACGCGCCCGTTCAGAGGTCCGTCAGCCACCGTCAGCTCGCGATCGCAATACGGGCCTGTGAGAGGACGATGAGCAGCGCGCGTTTGATGCCCAGAGGCCCGTTTCGGTTGATGAACCACTCTCCAGGCGCATGAGTCGCGCTGGCCTCACCACCACCACCGATCGTGATCGCCGGGACGCCCATCGAAATCGGAATGTTGGCGTCGGTCGAGCTGCGGCCCAGGAGGGGCTCGATACCGAGAAAGTGGCTTGCCGCGATTGCACGCTGCACTAACGGATCAGACTCGGCGATCTCACCGGAGGGCCGGTTGCCGATCAACTCGAGGTCCAGGGTCAGCTCGTTGCCTTCACGGCGCTGCGCATTCGCTTCGTCGACTGCCCGATTCATCGCCCGCTGGAAGACCTCATCGATTCTTTCGAGGCTCTCGGGGCTCTCAGACCTCATGTCGACCTCCATCCACGCCTCAAACGGAATGGAGTTCACGGATGTGCCGCCGCCCAGGCGTCCGACATTGTAGCTCGTGACGGGTCCAGATCTCGTGATCGCGTCGGCCG
>Ga0114996_10002432_pt1 | contig 24161 bp, 22 predicted proteins | sample ArcticOcean_MG_C_4_FD_87039 | JGI IMG/M metagenome (GOLD analysis project Ga0114996, IMG submission 87039) | Marine microbial communities from western Arctic Ocean - ArcticOcean_MG_CB4_134 | ecosystem: Environmental > Aquatic > Marine > Oceanic | place: Arctic Ocean: Canada Basin | collected... | reverse complement strand
CGAGCGACACCAGCGCGTTCCAGAGCTTGCTTAGTTTCTGGCGGCATTCGCCGCAGGTCTTGGGTTTGTCCGGTACGCTTGCTGAGTATCGGGATGAGTCCTCGGGCGCGCTCGACTAGCTCGTCGTACTGGCCTACGGGTGCAATAGTTGCCTCAGTTAGTTGGGGAGAGGGCTCAGATCCGGATGACATATTCAGCTCCTAAAATTAAATGAATTTTTCAAACTAACCTTTTGTAAGGACTCCGTAGCACCGTGAATCCGTTCCAGAAGACGTAGTTTCACCATATCACCTAAACAAAGTATACCGTTGTACCTAATTGATTATAAGGAAATTAATTTCTGCTAATTATTCCCACTCCGTAGTTACCCTAAATTAAACCCATACTAGACACGGGTTTCAGAGCATCTATTTTTAGTTTGTAGTGAGTTTGTAGTGTCGTTGTACAACATCTATATTTTAGCCTCTTAAAAACTCCAGTAATTCCAACAATCTACTTATATTCCACAACAAACTTTGTAACAAATCCCTACAAATTGTAGCGTAACTTATTAATCATATTAAGTTAACAGCGTTCTTTAACTTGTCATCACTTACATCGATATATCGTTGTGTGGTATATACCGGAATAATGTTGGAGTTATGAGATTTTGAATAAAACGCTAATTCAAAAAGAAAACTCCAATCGAAACATCTCTAAATACACACGATGAGATTACCATACGCAGAGTAGTTTCTTTACAGTCATCACTGGGTGTGGAATACTTTTTTGTCTCTAAGCAAATAATAATATATGGGAATATGAAGGCAATCGAATTTTACAGACCAATTGACCAATTCAATGGTAGCAAAAGACTTCTTGACGATTTAAAAAATTGCTTACGATCAACCGAATACGATAAATTCTATTTCTCAGTAGCTTACGCTAAATCTGGCCCATTATTACGCCTGAAACAAGATATTGAAAATTGGCTCGCAAAAGGGAATTCAATAGAAGCAATATTTGGCGTAAACCATCATTAATAAAATCAATCACTTAGTAATATAAGGGGTCAACTATGTATGTTTTTTTCTATATAATAAGATTGAAGCGTTTGCCTAGGTTACTTGTCAAGGATTCCATCACTTCCGTATGAGTTTCCTGGTCCTTGCCCATCAGGTCCTAATCTTCCTTTGTTGCCAAAGTGTCCTTTGCCAGGGACATGATTAAACTCAATTCTTATTCCGTCCGGGTCTTCGAAGAGGAATGAGTAGTAACCGGGTGCGAATTGCGACCCATCCTCAGGAGGATGGATGATTTTTGCACGAAGCTCACTTGAGACAAATTCAAAAATTGTGTCGACATCCTCGCAACTCCTCGCGCGAAAGCAAACATGATGCAAGCCAGATGTGTTTTGATCGAAAGCCATTCCGCGCTTTTCCTCAGGTGCACCTCTAACTAAGATCCCAGTTCTACTGCCAATGCAGTAGACAGTGCTTTCGTCTCGCAACAAAGTTTCCATCTCGATGAAGTGGCAAAGTTTTTCCCAAAAAGGAACGCAAGCATCAGGATTGCTTACCGATAGCTGTATGTGTGCAATTCCATTTGTAGCAACAGTCATTTTCATTCTCCCGCTTTTTAGTCTCTAGTTAAATGGATGTATTTTTAAAATGCATTATTTTGTTCAATGCCAACTAGTGGTTTTAGACACCTTCCATGAACAGTGCATTTCCGTCTGCATTTTCTAGCCGGTTGCCTAGTATTTCTTGGTATTCGGGGGAATGGTACCAACCTCTTAATTTTTTCATAGAAGGGAACTGCAATAAAACTTTACGGGCATGCTCACCGATCGTTCCTTCGATAACTTCAATTTTCCCGCCGCGGGCAAGATATGTTCCTTGGTGTTTTGCTACAGTTTCTTCGACTTTGGCAAGGTACGGACCCATGTTTTTTGGATTATGAATAGTGATTTCTGCTAGAAAATAAGCTGCCATAAAAACTCTCCTGATTGTTAGATTAATTTAGCCTGAAGTTAGTATACCCACGTTTAAGTTAATCTCATTCAGCATCGTTAATTGATCTGTCTAGTTTTGATATATTTTTGAGTCTTATCGTGGCAGCATACCAGTATTAAAGTTAAATTTTTTGAAGTCTAAATAATAATAAAAGTATGGAGGTTTCAATGAGAGCTATTGAAAAGCGGCTAGCAGATTTAGAAAAGGAAGTTAGTGCACTTAAAGACAAAGATTCTATCAGAACCTTGCTGAGTCAGTATGCGGTGGCAGTCGATGGGAAAGATAGAGTTTCGTTGGGAGAGCTTTTTACCGATAATAGTGCAGTGCAAATACCTGCATGGGAAGTTGATGTGAGCGGTAAGGAGGCTGTCTTGGTATTTTACGATACTTACTGGGCGCGTTTTGACAATCCAAGGCGATACTTCGCGAATGAATCATTCTTAGTTGGAAAAGACAGTGCTCAGGCTTTTATGTACTGGCATGTCACACAAGATAGTAATGGAGAGTCTTACTTGGGATGGGGTACTTATAAATGGAGCTTCAGCCGGGTAGGCGCTGATTGGAAAATATCAGCCGTAGAAATTAATATTTTAGCGATGACAACTTTAGTGGCAGGTTGGGCAGGCGAAAGCAAGTTTGTTTAAGTGTTAGCTTTTGTGCTTTTTGTCGACTTTACTTCCTCTTTAAGGTGATTTAAGTTGCTTACTTAGAGCAAATAAAGAGAATACGATGACAGAACCGAGCTTACTGGAGCAATTGAGTACGTTGCCTGACGAGGCATGGGGAGGGTCAAATCCTTTGTCAATGGAATTCCGTGACAACCCATACCCAGGACTTAGAGCGCTTCAAAAAAATGATCCGGTGAATTTGACGCCTCTGGGTGTTTGGCGATTAACTAAATATGACGACATTGTCAAAATCATGAAAAGCTCACCAGTTGCTATGACGCTTTCGGACGGTGGGTCGCCTAGTTTCGATCCACTTGATACCAGAGGTGATTTCCATAAATTTATGCTGAATATGGATGGACCTGAGCATCTTCGTCTTAGACGGCTAGTAATTAAGGCCTTTACCGGCAAGGCGGTAAAATTAATGGAATATGCCATCAACGAAGCAGTTGATAATGCTATAGAGAAAGGCCTGGCCGAAGGAGGAATGGATATTTGTGAGGATCTTGCGGTAGACCTGCCGAGTCGGATGATATGTCGCATCATGGGGATACCTGAAAGTGATAGATTGATCTTTCAGCAATGGGCTGGAGAGCGCACGAAAGCATTTTGGGCACGTTTCCTTCCCGAGACGGAACAAGTTAAAATAAGAGATGCTGGAGCGGCTCTGTCTGATTATTTCGATCAACTTGTTAAGGAAAGGCGAAAAGATCCGAAAGATGATTTGTTGTCAGAGCTCATTAGGGCGGAAGACGAAGGAGACCGACTACATGAGGGTGAATTAGTCATTCAGGCTATCGGATTGCTAGTCGCGGCTTACGAAACCACTACGGGTCTTATCGGAAATGGTCTCTTAGCATTCATCAAGCATCCAGACCAAAGGGCGCTTCTTCTTTCTGACTCAAGCCTATTGGGTAATGCTGTTGATGAGTGTTTGAGATATGACACTCCAATCCTTTTTAATTGGCGGGTACTCCGAGAAGCTACCGAAGTCCGAGGAAAAATACTACCCGCGGACTCCGTCTTATGGCTTATGCTAGGTGCTGGGAATAGGGACCCTGATAGATTTGATGACCCGAATAGCTTTGATATTACTAGATCAGATATTACTCATTTGTCCTTTGGAGGCGGTTCTCATTACTGCCTTGGTAATCAGTTTGCTCGTATGGAAGGTCGAGCAGCAATTGGAGGGTTTTTGGACCGCGTTCCAAAGATTCGACTGATAGAAGAGAGGATGGAGTGGTCGAACTCGTTTTTCAGAGTCTTGGCTAAGCTTCCCGTTGAGTTCATTTAATTGGAGGGTATGTGCGCAAATCTAAACAAATTCATTTAAACGCGTTTACACAGTGTAGCATTTGTCACCACTCAAAAGGGCAATGGAAAAACCCTGCAGATAATTCCAGCATGGGATATAAAGATGTCGATTATTGGGTGAATCTAGCGCAAAAGCTCGAACAAGGCTGCTTTGATGCATTGTTTTTAGCTGATGTCCACGGCACTTATAATGTTTTTCGAGGAACTCGGGAAGCAGCGGTCCGGCATACGGTACAGTTTCCTAGTAATGATCCTACTTTAGTAGTTTCAGCTATGGCTTACGCCACTAAGCATTTAGGGTTTGCATGTACTTATAGCACTACTTACTTTCACCCATACCAAACAGCCAAGCTATTTTCTACACTTGATCACCTGACGCGCGGACGAGTGGCATGGAATATCGTGACTTCATACCTTGCAGATGCTAATCAAAATTTTGGACTGGGTGAAGAAATGATGGATCACGATCAGCGCTACGATAGAGCTGATGAGTATATGGATGTTGCATACCAGTTGTGGGAGCATTCTTGGGAAGAAGGAGCCATTGTTCGAGATCACGACAACGATACGCATACGGATCCGAGTAAGGTACACGAGATAAATTATAAAGGGGATTACTTTAATGTGCCTGGCCCTCATATGTGTGAGCCTTCCGCTCAAAGAACGCCAGTACTTTATCAAGCTGGTCAGTCCCCTCGCGGAATTGAGTTTGCTAGTAGGCATGCCGAAGGAGTCTTTGGGATCTTTCCTACTATTGAAGCTTGTCGGGACATTGTCACGAAATATCGTGCGGGTGCAATGGCACAAGGGCGAGACCCTGACGATATTAAAATTTTCCCCGGTGTCACAGTTGTTGTCGCCGAAACCGACGAAGCAGCACAAGAAAAAATTGAGGAAGCTAAGAAATACACGAGCCCAGAGGGCGCTTTAGCACTTTTCAGCGGATGGGCAGGGATTGATTTGGCTAGCCTGAGTTCGACAGACAACCTCGTTGAGGTCAAAACAAACGCCATCCAAGGGTTGATGTCCGCATTAGTTATGATAGATCCTAGTCGTGAGTGGACGCTTAAAGACGTTGCCGACTATATGGCGATTGGCAGTCTGATGCCAAAAATTGTGGGCAGTCCTGTTACGGTGGCCGATGAGCTAGAACGTTGGATTGATGAAACGGATTGCGATGGCTTCAACTTGGTGCCGGTAACACAGCCTAGTGGGTTCCACGACTTTGTGGACTTAGTTGTGCCAGAGCTACAAAAACGTAAAAGGGTAAGAACCTCTTATACGGGTAAGACTCTAAGAGAGAGTTATTTTGGGGATGGTGAAACTAGGCTACGAAAGACTCATCCAGCACACGCATCGTTGCCTGACTGGAAAAAAAGCTAACGCAATTAAAAAAGCTCAATGTGTATGGGGTAAAGGGAGAGAGATATGGATTTGGAGACCTTGAAAGCACTACAGGCGCCCATAAAAGAGCGCTATCGTGATCATCCAGAGGTGGCATTGGTCAAGTTACGCGCCGAGTCAAACGGTGGTGAAGGTTTAGTTTGTAAACTGGAGACTCACCAAAGTGTTATCGAGGCGGGTTTACATCCGGCGACCGGTGGATCGGGTCTAGAAGCTTGTTCGGGGGATATGCTTCTTGAAGCATTGGTGGCGTGTGCTGGGGTTACGCTAAAAGCAGTAGCTACTGCTTTTGAAGTAGAACTTTCAAAATCAAAGATTGTCGCTGAAGGAAATCTTGATTTTCGAGGGACGCTTGGGATTGCTAATGACGCGCCTGTTGGGTTTCAGGATATTACCTTAACTTTTGATGTCGCCGGTAATACGTCTAGTGAAAACCTGGCCAAAATAGTTGAAGTGACGGAGCGCTACTGTGTGGTACTTCAGACTCTGCAGAATACGCCGACCATAAAAATCATCGTAGCAAGTTAACGGCAGAAACTATACATAGAGTCATAATAGGTTACATGAGGGGGAGTTGTTATGTCATTATCCGAGTTTGGTGAGTTTGATGCAGTGGGGTTGGCGACCCTGGTTGAGAAGAAGCAAGTAAGCGCTTTAGAAGTAATTAATGAAACAATTGAGCGAACGGAACGTATCAACCCTCAACTTAATTTTCTCGCCCATGAAGCGTTTGAGTGCGCGAGGGAAGCGGCATCAAGTAAAGATCTGCCGCAAGGTCCTCTGACCGGAGTTCCATGGCTAGTAAAAGAGTTGGCAACCAGTTGGGCAGGACAGCCTCTAACTAATACTGTGCCTTATCTCAAGGACGTCATCGCCACAGTCGATAGTGAGATGATTCGCCGCATCAAAGCAGCGGGTATGATTCCGATTGGCAAATCTACCTCTCCCGAAAATGGTTGGGCCTTATCAACTGAGTCTGCTCTGCATGGGATTACAAAAAGCCCGTGGAATTTGGAACGCACCCCTGGGGGATCGAGCGGAGGCTCCGCCGCTGCGGTTGCGAGTCGGGTTCTCCCAATAGCAGAGGCATCGGACGGAGGGGGATCTATAAGAGTACCTGCCGCAAACTGTGGTCTGGTGGGCTTAAAGCCATCCAGAGGTAGGGTTTCACTTCAACCTCTACTTGTGGATTATTGGTGTGGGGGCGCAGTGATTTTTGGGGTTTCTCGTTCAGTGCGTGATACCGCTTTACTACTGGATATTTTAGAAGGAGGGTTACCTGGGGAGCCTTATAAATGTCCCGAGCCTTCTCAAAGCTTTACCGATGAAGCAAAAAAAATGCCAAACCAACTGCGTATTGCGGTAGTCACAGAATCCCCCGATCACGGGACCCCGATTGACCCACAAATTCGTTTAGTTGTAGAAGAAACGGCTGCTATGCTGCAAAAGCTGGGTCATTCAGTGGACTTTAGACCCGTCCCGTATGAGTATTGGTCACTTTATAAGACTTATACTCGGATAATAGCAGCCCAAACGGTTAGCTTTTTTAATTCCATGTCATCGCTTGTCGGAAGAGCGCCAGCACAAAACGACATGGCCAATCTGTATTGGAGTATGCTGGAAAAAGGCAGCGGAATGACAGCTTCAGAGCATGCTAATGATATCGAAGCCATGCGGCAGGCTTGCTGCGCGATGGCGACAAAAATGGAGCCTTTTGACGTTTGGCTTATGCCGACCGTGCCTATGTTACCCAGAACCCACGGTTACTATGATATGTCTAATGAGGTTGAAAAATATGACGACATTCTCATGGGTCCAGATTGTTGCTTTACAGCACCTTTTAATGCGTCTGGCGCTCCTGCTATATCTCTGCCGTTAGGCATGTCGGCCGATGGTCTTCCAATCGGAGTCCAATTAATAGGGCGGTATGCGGAAGAAGCCACCATTCTCCGCGTGGCGCATCAGATAGAAATTGAAAAACCTTGGATTAGTTGCCGACCTGAAATTTGTGCGTAATGAGAAGGGTTGAGTTTACTCCCAATACGATGCCCGGTAGTCGTGCAAAGCCACTATCGGAGCCATAAGAAGGGCATGCCGTGCCTCCTCACTCATTGGAACTCCGCAGAACAAGGCGTCATTTTTACGTTATGTATTGCTCGTTTCGATAATGATTAAATCTCGTTAGCTAATTATTACGGGTTTGGTTACCATCAAGAGCACAAATTGATGATCCGCTGGGGAGAAAGAAATGGAAGCCGTAGCCCAAAGAAAAATCATTCATGCCATTCGGAAAACGCCGGAACTACAGGATGCGTTTAAGGTGCCGTTGTTAGCATTACCTACCTTTGTTATTTTGATACTAACTCTGGTTGGCTTTGGGGCAAGTACGGGTTTTTACCTTTCGGGAGAGCTAGGTGTAATCCCTCTAGTGCTTATTAACTCGGTTATTATTTATTTTAGCTTTACACCACTGCATGAAGCGACTCATCGTTCGTTTTCACGAGTTATGTGGCTAAATGACGTGCTTGGGACTGCCTCAGCTCAATTAATACTCCCTGGATTTAACACCAGCTTATATAGATTCCTACATATTACCCACCATCAACATACTGGAGAAAGCCAAACTGACCCTGACGAGAAATTTGTTTCGTCTCCTTTGTGGAGTAGAGTTTTGAATTGGGCATTTTTAGATATTCTATGGACCCGTTACTACCTAAGCGTGTGGTCTGAAAGGCCGCAAGGAGAGCGTGTTCGCTTTTGTGTTGGAGTGTTTTTCTATTTAAGCGTTTTTGTAGTCGGATTTAGTTCGAGCTATGCGGTTGAATTTTTGTTTGCCTTCGTTGTGCCTATGTTTTTAGCCCGTGTAATTTTGGTCTATTTGTTTGCTTACATCCATCATCCTCGAGGTGTAGAACAACGGTCTGACCCGATCGGCGCGACTGGAATGATCGATACACACGTTATAAATCGCTTTTTAATGTTAGGACAAGCCCGCCACCTTGTTCACCACTTATACCCTGGACTGCCATGGTATCGATACGACCAGATCTGGGATGTGGCTAGAGAAAAAATCCCTACGTCAGAAATAAGATGGGGACGATTTTTAGGCCGAATTGAGGCAAATTGATACTAGAGAATAGAGCTTGCTAAGCACGCACAAATGTATCATTACCCCGTATCGAGGTGACGTATGAATAACGCGTTTGAGCTGAGTTCCCCGGAAATTAAAACAATCATGGTTAAAGTCGGGGAATTAGCCTTCGAAGTAGATTGTTGTGGGCAAGGTGGTAAGCTTGCTCTTTGTCTTCATGGGTTTCCTGAGAACAGCTTTTCGTGGAGAAAACAGCTTCCCGTATTAGCGGATATGGGTTTCAAGGTCTGGGCTCCTAACCTTAGAGGCTATGGTAATTCTCCTAAGCCTTCGAAGGTGAGCGATTATTCTGTTGATAAACTTTTACACGATATTGTTGGTTTAATTGACGCAAGCGACTCTGACGAGCTAACGATTATAGCGCACGACTGGGGAGGTATCCTCGCTTGGATTTTCGCCTCTCGGGAACTTAGGCCTTTAACCAAATTGGTGATCTTGAACTGCCCACACCCTGTAGCGTTTAAATCAGGCATGAACCTACGACAATTCTTGATGAGTTGGTATATGTATTTTTTTCAAATACCTTATTTACCGGAATGGTATTTTGGACGAAACAACGCTATGCCTATTCGTCGGTTGTTTGAGAAAACGAGTGTTAATAGCGAGATGTTCCCGCCAGAGGTCACGGAAGTGTATAGAAAGCACGCGGCTCAGGACGGCGCTCTTACCTCGATGATCAACTACTATAGAGCTCTATTTAGATACCCTCCTCGGATGCACGGCATTAACCAGGAGCCAAGAAAAATCACTACACCCACTTGTCTTATTTGGGGAGAGCAAGACGTAGCGCTTTCAAAACATCTCGCCTTGAAAACAGTGGAGTTCGTTGACAATATCCAGACACGTTTCATTCCGAATGGCTCGCATTGGATCCAACAAGATTGCCCAGATGAAGTGAATGAAATTATGACTGAGTTCTTGTCAAACGATTAGCGCTTTTTCAACTCTGAGGGGTTAAAAGAAGCCATGCGAATTCAATATGTTTTTTTAGTCTTTCATTGTGCGGAAACATAAATTTACTTGCTTCTTCATCAAGTTCTGCCTTAAAGTTATGGTTATTAGAAGCGCTGATATTAATGGCTCTTTGACTAGCTGGCCTACTATTAATTTCAGTCATAAGTCTATTTAAGTTAGGTCTCTTTTCTAACTCACCCGCACCCGCACCTATCACTATAGGTAATATTCTTGTCCATCACCATCGTTCTCCCATTCCTTAAAATTTTTAGGCCTTATACATGTAACTTGCTTGCAACTTGTCTGTCAGACAATAGTAATCTAGACTTTTTGATCAATAAGTGGTTTATCGGTCAGGGGTATGGTGGGAAAAATTTATTTTTGCGTGATTTTGTTTGCACTGGTTGCTTCAGATTCTCTTAGAGCAGAGTACAACTTTAGTAATTACAAGCAGTACTCGCTCACCAAGACTACATTCAAGTTGGAAAGGGTTGCCGATAATTTACAGCATCCATGGGGGATGTCCTTTATAGATGATGAGCACATACTTATTACCGAGAAGAATGGGGCTCTGCTGAAAATAGATATTAATAGCGGAGAGAAAACACTTATAGCACACGATATTCAAAGTATTCGTTTTAATGGGGGAAGCGGATCCGAGCAGGGCGGGCTATTAGACGTATATTTTCATGACATTGATAATTATCTCTATTTCACTTATAGCCACGATTTCAAAAAGTCGGTATCGCAGACACAAAAGATGCAACACTCGAGTTCAGCTATCGCGCGGGGAAAACTTGTTGGGAATGAAATTATAGATCTGGAAGTTCTACTTATTGCCACTCCCAGCCAAAAGGGAAAGAAGCACTATGGCTCTCGAATAATAATTAAAAGCGATATGCTATACGCTGGCTTTGGAGAAAGAGGCTTGGGTATGATCGCTCAAGATCCAAGGAAGCATCCTGGTAGCATAGTCCGCATAAAAACGAATGGCGACATACCTGAAGACAATCCTTCCTCGGTAACCAGCTCAAATTGGCTGCCTGAGCTATATCAAATAGGCATAAGAAACTCGCAAGGTATGGCGCTTTCTCCCCACAATCAAGAAGTGTACTTTTCGAATCATGGCCCGAGAGGAGGTGATTCTATTGGTATCGTCAAATATGCCGGCAACTATGGTTGGAAAAATATAGCTTGGGGTGGCGCCGAATATTCTGGCTTTCGTATTGGTGACGTTCCTTTTTCGACTGAATTTGATATGCCCGTGAAAACCTGGGTGCCTTCGATAGGGATAGGTAGTATTCAGTTTTATCAAGGTGAGGTTTTTCCTGAATGGAACGGAGACCTCTTAGTATCGGCACTTAGTGGTAAGTGCCTCATTAGATTAGATTTTGAAGGAAATGCCATAGTAGGCGAGGAAATTATTTTTAAAAATAAGATAGGTCGTATTAGAGATTTTGAAGTAGACAATAGAGGGAATATCTTTTTGATAAGTGATGACTCCAGCTCTAGTCTCTGGAAGCTTAGTGAAAAAAACGCTAGGTTTTAGATTTCCCTTAAAACAAAAAAATCAACGCTAAGATGTTTCCTCCTGAGATCACAGAAATGTATAACAAACATGCGGCTAGGGACGGCACTCTTACCTCAATGATCAACTACCACAGAGGATCTATTTAGATACTTTCCTCGGATGCGCGGCATTAATCAGGAGCTAAACAAACCACTGTAGCAAGTTTTCTTATCTGGAAGGGAAGTAAGGCTTAGCGCTTTCAATACGGTGAAATTCGTTGATAATATCCAGATAAAATTCATTCCGAGTGGTCGGGTTGGATCCAACAAGAGCGCCCAGATACAGTGCATAAATTTATAAGTGAATTTTTACCTAATCACTAAACGTGTGTCACTTTTTTGTGTCTTAAGAGATGAAGATCTAGCATGGTTGCAGAGAGCATAAAAAACTTTCCTCCGGCAGCTTTATGCACTATTGTCGCATGTAGTAATCAATGGGCTTATAAACAAGGAATTAGTGCTCCATGGACATTACACTTTTTCTTCTGACATTCTCTCCACCGGCTCTAATTTTAGCTTATATCATTCGTGCTGATAAATTTAGAGAGCCATTCTCCGCGATGGCCAAAGTTTTTCTACTTGGTGTGGCAATTACTTTACTTGCTGGATATTTCAATAGCTTGCTGATACCGGAAGGTAGTAATCGACATTATTTAGCAGGGCTTACAGAAGAATCGTTAAAGTATATGGTTCTTTTCTTTTATGTTAGAAAGCAAAATTATTTCGACGAGCCTATGGATGCTATCGTTTACGGTGTTCTAATTTCTCTAGGTTTTGCAACATTAGAAAATTATGAGTACGTGGTTAGGTTTATTGAGTATGGAGAAGAAGTCGCCATTTTGAGAGCTTTCTCCGCTATCCCTCTGCATGCCATGTGTGGCGTTATCATGGGTTTTTATTTCGGAATAGCAAATTTCTATACAGTGGAAAATAATTACGTAAAAGCATTGCTAATACCTATATGTATACATGGCGCTTATAATTTTGTTGCAGGCTATACTTTTCATTTGACAACCATTTTCATTACAGTGCTTTTTTTCTACACTAAACGTCTGCATATAACCTTCACCGTATTGCAAGAAACCAAAACTAGTGAACCGGAACCAAGAATCTAAAACCATGCGAATTGGATGAAATCTAGGGGATAGCTGGCTCCTCGGGACGGGCTCGAACCGCCGACCTAGCGATTAACAGTCACTAGTGAAAGTTATATCAATCAATAACTTACGTTAAATCTCATGATATTATTTGCTTATTTCACGCTATTTTGACGTTTTTCTGCAAGTTTTATCATGACTTTTATCGGCTGCTTGCAACCACTCCATACAGGTTGAATGTTAGCGCATTATTCACGCTACTGCGAACGCCAATAGTATCGCCTGGGGGCAACGTAAAACCAGAATCCGACCTGATTACGTGATAGTACCTTAGTGAAAGATACCTCGGTCACTGCGCTGTCTCCAGTGGTTGGAGGTGTTTCTGAATGAGGAATATAGAAAGCTCCGTTCTTTGGCTCTTAGGGATATTCTTATCACCAAAGAACGGAGGAGAAAGAGATACGCAAGGCAGGGAGACCTTGTATATCTAAATTGTGCTGCGGGAGAAAACTTCAACACAAGACCGATAATACATACCAAGGATTAGAAGTATGTGTCCAGCTCATAAAATATTTTTAATAGTGCTTTAAACCACTGGTGATTACTTTGGCCGCCAATTAGCCTATCTTTTTAGGACCTTGAGAAGTTCCTCAACCTTTTCGTCGAAACCCTCATCACTTGTAATCGACTCTTTGACACAGTGACGAATATGCTTTTTGAGAATTTTTCCTTCGACTGATGAAAGAGCAGATTTTACCGCAGAAATTTGATTCAAAATTTCGACGCAATATTTTCCCTCCTCTATCATGTTCTTAATACCTCTAATTTGACCTTCAATTCTATTCAGATTTTTTATTTCTTTATCATGATATGGGTTATTCATTTTAAAATACTCTTGGTAAAATATAGGTGATCGTCGACGCGAACAAGAACAACGTTACAGAGATATAGTAGATATATCGCGATCTCTTTCTTGTTTGCATACATTTTTTTGCCACGCTTCTATCTATAGGACAAGCCGCTTTGCTGGTCTTATAGTTAACGTAACCAGCGAGACAAATCATGATAAATGCAACGACAGAAATATATATTTTGTATTTTGATATTTCAATCAGTAGAGGGAATGCGCCTACTAAAGTTGCGAAAGAGGCTCCCGCTCCAACTAGGACAAAAAGTGATGGGAGGCCACAACATATCAATGTCGATGCAGAAGCAAAAAGCGTTAAATAGTTTGTGGAATCATCTTTCATTTTTATTGTAACGTGTCTATTTTTACAACTTCTTGCCCATTATCTCTAATCTTCGTTGCTATACTGTTTTCATCAACTTTTGCAGTTGCTTTATATGCTATTAGAACCTTTCCGAAATCCAGATCTACATCTATTTTAAGTAAATCAGAGTCTCGTTTGAAAGTCTTCTCTATACCGCGAGCACAGAAATCACAGACCATTCCTTTGACACTGACGACTAAAATTTTTGCCCCCTCCAGACCGTCTGAAAAAGAGTTTAATCTGGCTTGGTCTATTCGTATTGTTGAACCATCAGACATTTCTTTGTGAATATGGACATCTTTGTTTGCGTGAGCATGAGTATCTTCATTTGCGTAAACATACATACCGTTGAATGACAGAATAAAAATTAATGGTAAGAGTGAATATTTCATTTTTTGATCCTTTATTAAAACCTATACATGAGATGAATATCCCAATTAGAACTGTCGCTATAACCAAATGCCATAAGGGTGTTCCCCTTAAACAATTTGACCACTGGATATAGCGATGAGGCATTTGAATACGAGTTCTCTTTAAATTTAAGCATTAGCCAAGTGTGCAAATCGCCATAATCACCGATATAAGGAGCGACTCCAGCCAAGAAGTATTTCTCTTCTATGTCAATTTGGTTTGTTTCGGTCCGCTTATATCCAAAACCTGTGAAAATCCTTCGTGTTTCCCAATCACCTTCGACTCCGTAAAAATAATTGTCGAATCCGTCGTTGGAAATACCAGTGTTTAAGTAAAGATTACCTTGCGATTTTAGGTGGTTTTTCCTGAACAATAAGCGAGTGTATCGAAGATAAACATAATCGTCATTCGACACTTTGTCAGAAACAGCCTCCACACCAACGGCATTTCTTGAAGTGGGGGAGTAATGAAGATAGGCGGTGTCCCGCAAAGAATTGGATCTGAACATGAAGGTATAACCACCCGGATACGATACAGGCCTAGCAAAACAGTCTGCCGAGAGAAAGAGCAATAGTAATAGAACAGCCTTCTTTATACCCATACAGGGTATAGTATATGATCTGTGTGTAGAAAGAAAACCCTTATTTATTTAATGGGACTTTTGGCTTTACGGGACTAACGTCGCTCCGTTTTGCATGGGACTCATTTGACTTCTTTCCACCACTCATCAAAAAGCGGCGGATTTTCTAATGTAAACAAGTTACCTATGACGGCTTCAGAAAGGACTGGACGAATGCACGACGTAAGGCTGGACTATTGCATGACATCAATCATAAACATCATTTAGATTTCCATGACATAAAGAATAAAGGCGATCACTGATTTTGAGGCTGGAAATGATGAAGAAAGGCTGCTGTATTCTGCGCATAAGTCCAAGCAACAAATGAACGATTATAATTTAAAGATTAACCCTGATAGGCGACCTGCTGGGAACCACGATTTAGGCTTAGATTAGTGATTATATTTTACAGATATTTTGCAGTTTATATTTATAATATATAAAGTCTACTAATAGTATTCACAAGTATACATAAGTATTTGAAAAATATAGGTTTATCAGGGAGTTAGATGGCTCCTCGGGACGGGCTCGAACCGCCGACCTAGTGATTAACAGTCACCCGCTCTACCAACTGAGCTACCGAGGAATTGTTCTAAGTATTCGATGATTTAAGCCAATTGATCTGGCTTTTTGGCCCTGCGTCTTGTATTAACAGAGCGGCGCTCCAATCGCCCCTAAGACTAGTTTTAACGTCGGTCAGCCAAGCTTTGAGACTTGCACCGTTTACTGAGGCATATATTAGCCCAAATACTACCCATAACCAATTCTTATTTCGCTTAATTTCACGTTGTCGGGTTTAGTTGGCCTTCTGTCTAGGAACAAGCCGCGTAGTCATGGCGAAAGGTTTACGCCTCTGAGGATCAAAGTAAGTCGTTGGTTTTGATTAGTCGTGTGGAGACCACTTGTGCAACGTTAGCTAAGTTTTATCACTCATTTGACTTTTGATTCATAGAGAAATTTGTCGTCTTGAAAGAACCCTTTCTCAAAAGTGCCGTCCACATGGGTATAGAGACCCCTTCCGTTTTTTTTACCACTTTTGAACTCGCCCACGTATTTGTCTCCATTAGTGTAGGTATAGGTACCGTGCTCATGGAATGTTCCATCCTTAAATCCGCCTACGTATTTTTCTCCATCACTATAAGTGTAGGTGCCTTGTCCGTTATAACTGCCGTATTTGAACTCGCCCACATATTTGCTGCCACTCGCAAAAGTGGTGCTACCAAAACAGTTGTCCCTATATCCTGATTCAGGGCATTCTGGTAGGGCAAAGATTTGACTGGCCTGCAGCAGAAGTAAGCCGCCGATTGTAAGTAATCTAAAGCGTGTGGACGTCATTAGGGAAGTGTTACAGAGTTTGACGTATTATGAAAGGTTACTAAAATGTAAACCCATTGAATGATGACTGCCTTTACCCGAGAACGCGTAATAGTGAGCAAAGCAGGGCAAGTGTTCGTATAATTGATGGGCTTTTTTTTCTTTACCAAGACATCGCCATATGACGCGTAAATTTGAACTTGTTTCGAGCTTTTCTCCTGCTGGTGGTCAGCCGGAAGCTATTAAAGCACTGATAGACGGCCTGGAAAACGGTCTCTATCAGCAAACTTTATTAGGAGTTACCGGCTCGGGGAAAACCTTCACTATTGCGAATGCTATTGTGAAATTACAGCGTCCGACTTTGGTGTTGGCGCCAAATAAGACACTAGCAGCCCAGCTTTACGGGGAGATGAGAGATTTTTTTCCTAACAATGCAGTCGAGTACTTTGTCTCATATTATGACTACTATCAGCCTGAGGCCTACGTACCAGCATCAGATACCTACATTGAAAAAGATGCCTCGATAAACGCGCATGTCGAGCAAATGCGATTGTCTGCAACCAAATCCCTATTAGAAAGACCAGACACCATTATTGTGGCTACAGTCTCTGCTATCTATGGGTTGGGAGAGCCAGAGGAATATCATGCCATGATATTGCATCTTGGCCGAGGAAATATAATTAAGCAGCGGTTTATTTTAAACAAGTTGACTGAGCTTCAGTACAAAAGAAAAGATGTTGAGCTTACTCGAGGAACCTTTCGAGTGCGTGGTGATGTTATTGATGTATTCCCTGCCGAGTCAGAACGCAATGCGATTCGGATCGAATTGTTTGATGAGGAAATCGAAAGTTTGGCGGAATTCGATCCTTTAACAGGCGAGGTGGTGCAGAAAGTTCCAAGATATACTATTTATCCTAAATCACACTACGTGACCAAGCGTGACACTCTGGAAAGAGCTATGGGTACTATCAGGGAGGAGCTGGTTGTCCGGCTTGAGGAATTAAAATCGAGGGACAAATTATTAGAGCTTCAACGGTTAGAACAGCGCACGCGATTTGATTTAGAAATGATGAATGAGATTGGTTATTGCAGCGGCATTGAGAACTATAGCCGCCATCTCTCTGGACGTGGACCGGGAGAAGCGCCAGCGACCTTGATTGAATATTTACCTAAAAATGCACTTTTAGTCATCGACGAAAGCCATGTCACGATTCCTCAACTCGGTGCAATGTATAAGGGAGATAGATCGCGCAAAGAAAATCTTGTTAATTACGGTTTCAGATTGCCTTCTGCGCTGGACAATCGGCCTCTTAAGTTCGAGGAGTTTGAAAAGTTGGCCCCTCAATCCATTTTTGTTTCGGCTACACCTAGCAAATATGAGGCAGCTCATGCGGATCAGATTGTCGAGTTAGTTGTGCGACCGACAGGGCTGATCGATCCTCAAATAGACATCAGGCCGGCCACCACCCAAGTGGATGACCTTCTTTCAGAAATAAATATCCGTGTTGCAAGAAGCGAACGCGTTCTAGTAACAACTCTTACAAAGAGAATGTCTGAAGATTTAACGGTATATTTTTCAGAGCAAGGGGTAAAGGTTCGTTACTTGCATTCCGATATTGCAACTATCGAGCGCACCGAAATCCTGAGAGACTTGCGGCTCGGAGAGTTTGACGTACTAATCGGAATTAATTTGCTCCGAGAAGGACTGGATTTACCCGAAGTGTCTTTAGTGGCAATTCTAGATGCGGATAAAGAGGGTTTTTTAAGGTCAGATAGATCAATTATTCAGACTGTTGGGCGAGCTGCACGGCATGTAACGGGACGTGCAATTTTGTATGCTGACAAAGTTACGGGTTCTATGCAGCGAGCGATAGATGAAATGGGAAGACGTCGCGAGGTTCAGCTGGCTTTTAATGTTGAGCACAAAATTACTCCACAAGGGATTATTAAGCCGATATCAGATATTATGGAGAGTGGCCGCTCATTAGATAACGACGAACTTGAAAATCAGAGACGTGCTCTAGAAAGACGTAATACCTATCGGGGCATGAGTGAGCGGGAGATTATCAAGGCAGTGCAGGTCTTGGAGCGTGAAATGAACAATCGTGCACAAGACTTAGAGTTTGAAGAGGCAGGAAGACTACGGGATGAAATACGGGCTGTTAACAGTGAATTTCTTTTTATGCCTGTTTAACTAACTAGTATGGGAAAAAGCTGGATATGCAAAAAAAAATTGTCCTAATCTTCGCGGTTTGCTCAGCGGTAGCAGTTTTAATACTTCTCATATGGTATAAAAATTATTCCGATATGAAGTTGGTATCGCAGCGCTCTTTTCCACCAGCGGCAGTTAGAGTGAAAAAAGTAGTCTCCGAGGAATGGGACCAGAAAATTTTTGCAGCGGGTACTGTCGCAGCTGAACATGGGATTGATGTCACTGCACCGCTTCCGGGCACAGTGGTGGCGATAGATTTTAAATCAGGTGGCTCTGTAAAAAAAGGGCAGCCTCTACTGTTTTTGGATACAGGCATACCAGAGGCGGAATATAAAGGGTTGGTCGCTACGAATACATTGAGACAAATCCAGCTTGAAAGGGCTACTAAGTTATTTGCTGAGAAACAGATCTCTGTTTCGGAACTTGATAAGGCGATTGCGGAGAATGAGGCAGCAGCAGCAGCAGCTGCTGCACAGAAGGCTTACATAGATAGAAAGACCGTTTATGCCCCTTTTGATGGGGAGCTAGGTATTAGATTAGTTGATCTCGGCACTTATCTGAAACCTGGAGATCCAATCGTGTCACTACAAATGCTCGATCCCATCAATATAGATTACTCGTTGCCGGGCCAATATTTGAACGATATTAAGGTTGGGCAGCAATTAGAGCTGAGCGCCTCAGCATATCCGGGAAAAATTTTTCTGGCTCGGATAACGACTATTGAGCCGAATATCGATCTAGATACTAGAGCCTTAAAGATTAGAGCCTCTTTACGGAATCCTCAAAAGTTATTGAGACCAGGCATGTTTGTTGAGTCTTGGACTATTAAAGAAGATAAAAAGACTGTTTTGAAGCTCCCCAGAACGGCTGTTACTTATAGCTCTTTTGGAGAAGTGATTTTTGTTGTGACATCTACAGGCGAGGATACGATTGTAGAGCGTCGTCCCGTCACCACTGGGGAAATAAGGGGCGACGAAATAGAGCTTGTTTCAGGTGTTACAGAGAAAGACTTAGTTGTTGTAATAGGACAGAATAAACTGAGAAATGGGATGAGGGTTATGGTCACTGAGACGGTGTCGCCTTCAGACGTGCACTAGTTCCCGTGAATTTAACTGATATATTTATTCGACGGCCAGTACTCGCGTGGGTCGTAAGCCTCATTATTTTGGTTCTTGGGGTTAGGTCCATTCAATCGTTAGAGCTTCGACAGTATCCAAAAACTGAAAACACGTTGATTACGGTAACTACTACATATCCCGGAGCCGACGGAGAACTTATTAAAGGATTCATCACTACTCCCTTGCAACGGGCGATTGCTGAAGCAGATGGAATAGATTACATGAAGGCGTCATCAAAGCAAGGGACATCAGTTATCCAAGCTTTCATGAAGCTCAACTACGATCCCAATGCGGCCGTCTCAGAAATTCAAGCAAAAGTCGCAGGCATGAGAAATGTATTGCCTGAAAGAGCCAATGACCCAGTTATTAGTTCGCGAACAGGTAACGGAATGTCGCTGATTTATCTGGCATTTCATAGTGAAGTTATGAAGCCTACTGAAATCACGGACTATTTGATTCGCGTGGTCCAGCCTCAAATTCAATCAATAAACGGGGTAGCTAAAGCGCAATTATTCGGACATAAAACTTATGCGATGAGAATCTGGTTAGATCCTCATCGTCTGAGAGCACTCAACCTCACCGCTGGCGAGGTTCGACAGATATTGCTATCTAATAACTATCTCTCGGGGATTGGAGAGACAAAAGGTGAGTTGGTCTCTATCGATTTAAGTACCAGTACTGACTTAACCAGCGTCTCAGAATTTAACCAAATGATATTGCGTGAGGATGACGGGGCATTGGTAAGACTTTCTGATGTGGCTCGGGTGGAGCTTGGTGCGGAAGATTATGAATCTGTCGCATGGTACAACGGGCAAACGGCTATGTTCATAGGCATTACCCCGACGCCGGGAGCGAATCCATTGACGGTAGCGGAGGCAGTGACTGATGAGCTCTCAAGCATTCGAGAACAGATGCCGTCGGGAATGCATGTGTTCATGCCCTACAACGCGGGTGAATTTATTCAGCAATCTATTAAAGAAGTCTTCACTACGCTAGCCGAAGCGGTGTTAATTGTGCTCTCGGTTATTTTACTGACATTAGGCTCAGTGCGTGCGGCTTTAATACCCGCGATTGCCTTACCGCTGTCGCTTATTGGTGGTGCTTTCTTGATGCTATTGATGGGTTTCTCAATAAATTTGCTTACACTGCTTGCCATGGTTTTAGCGATAGGCCTTGTGGTAGATGATGCTATTGTTGTTGCTGAGAATATCCATCGTCATATTGAAAAAGGGAAGTCTCCTTTAGATGCTGCGCTGGTTGGTGCGAGGCAATTGACAATGCCTATTATTGCAATGACTACGACACTCGTTGCTGTTTATGCGCCGATAGGGTTTATGGGTGGATTAGTTGGTACTCTGTTCACGGAGTTTGCTTTTGCATTGGCGGGCGCTGTAGTTATTTCAGGCATTATTGCACTAACACTTTCACCTATGCTGTGCTCCAGATTTTTTGTAGGAGGAGAGCCGGGGCCCTTTGAGCGACGAGTTGAGAGTTTTTTTTCGAACCTAGCGAAACAATATCGATACTTGTTACATCACTGTCTTGATTATTTATCAGTGATTGTTGCTTTTGGCTTTGCGATCTTAGTTAGTATTTATTTCATGTTTAGCATGAGTAAATCAGAACTTGCTCCTGTTGAAGATCAAAGTATTGTTTATGTACAAGCACGAGGCCCCCAGGTCGCTAATGTAGAGTATGACGAACGTAATGCTCGGGCTATGAATGAAATTTTTGAAACTATCCCTGAATACAAAGAAAGTTTCATGATTTTAGGATTCAATAACTCTCGAAATGAAGTCTTTGGTGGCTTTAAACTTCTCCCCGCACATGAACGTGAGCGCCCACAGTGGGATGTTCAGAACGAATTGCAAGGAAAGCTTTTTGGAGTGACTGGCTTTCAGGTGTCGGCTTTCCCTCGTCCAAGTTTGCCATCGCCAGGGCGAGGTCTACCGATTCAATTTGTTCTCATGGCACCGCTGACGGCGGAAGAGCTAAATATTGAAACAGATAATATACTTGATGCTGCGATGGGTAGTGGGAAATTCATGTTCCTTCAGAAATCTGTTGAGTTTAATCGTCCGCAGACCATAGTCAATATTGATAGAGACCGAGCAGGAATCCTTGGTATTAATATGCAATCGATAGGACTGGAACTATCTACGCTATTAGGGGGCAACCATATCAATTGGTTCAATTTGGAAGGCCGAAGTTACAAAGTTATTCCTCAGGTGGACGATGTTTATCGATCTAATAGCTCTATGTTGAACGACTACAATATCAGGACAGGATCTGGAGACTTGGTTCCACTTTCGTCGTTGGTTTCATTCAAGGATATTATTGAGCCAAGCGAGAGACTACAGTTTCAACAGCTCAATGCGGTGGCTCTCGAGGGCGTACCTGCATCGGGTACAACGATGGGTGATGCCATCGAATACCTTGAAAATGCAGCTAAAAATACTCTCCCTCAGAGCTTTACTTGGGATTATGCTGGACAATCGAGGCAATACGCTCAGCAGGGTAACGCTTTAGTGATCACTTTTTTTGTTGCCCTTGTTATCATTTATTTAGTTCTCGCTGCACAATTTGAAAGCTGGCGCGATCCGTTGATTATTTTAATGTCGGTTCCAATGTCGATAGCGGGCGCGCTGATTTTTGTTTCGTTAGGTTTCGCTACCTCTAATATTTATACGCAGGTAGGATTAATAACCTTAATCGGGCTAATCACAAAAAATGGAATACTTATCGTTGAGTTTGCGAATAAGCTGCAAGTGTCCAAAGGGATAGGGGTAAGAGAAGCGGTAGAAGAAGCAGCGCAAATAAGGCTGAGGCCGATTTTAATGACAACGGTGTCAATGGTAGTCGCCATGGTCCCTCTGTTGATGGCAGCTGGGCCAGGGGCCGTTAGCCGCTTTCATATTGGCCTGGTAATCGCCACGGGTCTTGGGATAGGAACTGTTTTTACGCTATTGGTTGTTCCTGCTTTTTACGTACTACTCGCAAAGGACCACGGTAACGATGCTGGTGGACAGGAGGACGATGAAGTCATCCTATAAGCTACCGAGAACATTGTTGTGGCGGTATTTCAAAGAATTGTGTATTCTCCCCGCCCTGCAGTCTGCTTATACTTTTCGTAACTGTAAACCATAGGCGCGTAGCTCAGCTGGTTAGAGCACCTCGGTGACATCGAGGGGGTCGTTGGTTCGAATCCAATCGTGCCTACCAATAACTCTTTTATAAGCATATGTTTTTAAAGAGTTATTTGTATGTTAGCCTACTAAAAGTAGACATTTATATACTGTAAGTTAAGTATAGTCTGCACAATACAAGTTGCTAACTTAGATCCATATTGCTATCTAACGTGGCCCTTTGCTTGGGCGCCATCGGTTCCTCGGCTTCATCCCTTGTGGCTTAGCTTGGCTTAATTTGGTCGCTTGTGTAAATATAGTCTGTCGTTTTTCTAAACAACTATTTGAAGGGGAACAAATGTGAAGGTTGCTTATGTTTTTCGAATGAATATGGCGTCGACTTCCCAGTTGGCGTCCATGATTTTACCGCAGCTAGAGTCAGGCACTCACGGAGTGCAAGTTGTGGGAATGTTTTTCTTTGATGACAACATCTACTGCCTGAGAGCGACGGACCCCATCGGGCTTAGGCTATCCAAGGTGGCTAAGGAGAAAAATATCTTGCTTATGATTTGTGACCAGTGCGCAGTCAAAAGGAATATGGCAATTGGAACATTGGACCAGTGTGGATCGGGGGATGTTCAAGCCATGGGAACAGTAGATGGCGTGCAGGCCGGTTGTTTTCCTCAGTTATACAACGCATTAAGTGCAGATTTACCGGACCAAATTATTACTTTATAGCAATTTTATTGGGGTTGTTATAGCTTGATAACGACGGCGATGTGCTACTTAAGGGGGGGAAGCAGTTTTGGTTTTGAAAGTTTTGCTTTTTTTTATCGGCGTTTTTTTGTCATTTGCTAGCAAGTGTATCCCTCGTGTGAGGGCGCAGTTAGGCGCAGATAAAATCATCACGCTTGGGTCTAAAGATGGGGGTGCTAGGTCGTTTATTATTAACAACCGTATTGTGAGCTCCCAAGTTGGAGTTGTCCCTAATGCAGACAGTACATTAATATTTGACACTGCGTGGCAAGGTGCCTCAACCTTGTTGGCGAAGGATGCTGTTGTAAGGTTATGCGCCGGTTTAGGAGAGAAAACTATTAACTTTAAGGGCGACTTACCGAACATATTATGGCTTTATGAATTGGTTATGCACTATATTCCTTTGCGTGGGAATTCTTGGCGTGTTCGGATGCCTGATGCCTATATTAGCCCTAGCGATTCCGGCTTGGTGGGAAGCCGGATTGTGCGGGAACCCGTTGTTGAAATGCTAGACCCATTATGGAGTAACGCTGTTAATCAGCGTGATCGTATAGTTTTGTGGTCAGTTGGTCGAGGAGAGGACGTTTCGGGTAAAAACCCCATCTTTCGTCATGTGATTGACACCGAGGAATCCGATGACAATACAATCAACGGATAGCCTTTTAGAATTAAATACTAAGGCACAAGGGTGGCTGCGTTTTATTTGGGACAAAGCAACTACTCAGGACGATTGGAGCAGTAGCGGCAAGCCTCATGATTGGTGGGATAAATCCAGTACCCCGCCAATGTGTTCGTTTCCCCGATTTGACTTGTCGGAAACTTCATATGCACTGCCGATGATGGCCGACCAGACCCCTGCTTGGAGGGAGGTGTACACCCGGATTGCAGACGAGCTCGTTGGGCGCTATACGACTTATTGGGCTGCGGTAGACTGGTTAACATTAATTGGTGAGGATCCTCATCAGGATCAATATCCTCCAGAATGGTTGGTTTGGTTGCCTGAAGATCTCAGAGGAAAATATAACCCTCCAGGTTGGACCGGGAATGGAATAAAACCATGGGGCTTGCAACCCGACCCTATAGGGGCCGATGGGAATCTTTTTTTCAGAGGCTTTTTTAATCTGCTACTAGGCACGTACTCCTATGTATCGGGTGATGACAAATGGGAAAAGCCGTTTCAAGTG
>Ga0114996_10002431_pt1 | contig 24166 bp, 15 predicted proteins | sample ArcticOcean_MG_C_4_FD_87039 | JGI IMG/M metagenome (GOLD analysis project Ga0114996, IMG submission 87039) | Marine microbial communities from western Arctic Ocean - ArcticOcean_MG_CB4_134 | ecosystem: Environmental > Aquatic > Marine > Oceanic | place: Arctic Ocean: Canada Basin | collected... | reverse complement strand
ATAGCCGGATCCGTTTCGGTTCCCCAGCAGGGGCGATTTCTGCGGGACCGCCCGGCGCGGGAAAGCCGCATGCCGGAAAATATGAGGAATTAACCTCATTGCGGTAACGGTAAGGGAGTGGCTACGGCCACTCCCTTACCCACTTATTTCCTGCCGCAATTCAGTTCCAATCGAATTCGTCATAGCCCCGTAGATGCTTGATCGGAGGTGAGTAGTGTTCAGCCGATGCTCTTTGTCGGTGAACACAACAGCGCCTGTCGGTCAGGGTCGTTGTGAGTTCGATGACCTCACGCCCATGGATTGGCTGTTTCGCTGGCGTTAGAGAGATAACCGGCGACAAACTCGCTGAACGTTTCTGCTAGGCACTTCGAGTTTGTGCCATCCAGACACCACACACCCAATGGCTGTCCGTCTCGCGAGAGCCGAAGCGAGTACACATGAGAATTGTGCAACCAGTCAGCGAACACAATGTCAACAAAGCCGTGCGAGCAATTCGTGGCATTGTTTCGATCACCGCAATGGGCCATTGGCTCCTCTGCTATATCGCTGGCCAACTGACCTTCGTTCCACTCCCATTCACTGTCGATGAGGTCCAGGGAATGAAAGGATATCAGCTCATCGTCAATTTCCCCTTCCTGCATGCCATTGGACACCAATAGGTAGTCTCTTAGCTCGTCGGGTAGCCGGATGCACCGCTTTTCCTCAATCCGTCCAATAGAGTCCGGCGTCGCCCCAGGATTTATTTGCACCCCGGCCAATATCCAAGCGTTTCGCATTTGTTGCCAGAGATCGGACATCACACGCTCCATGTCTGAATAAGTCAAAAGGGACGCGAACCAATTCCTGTCATCGAATGTCACTCCCGCGCCTTTTGGTTATTCCATTATCGAAATTAGATGGATCCGGCTTCGGGGGCCAGGTCACAACGATCGGCGACGAACCATCGCGCCTCACCGTCTCGTATGAGCGTCCTGTTCAGCGAACAGCGACAAAACACAATAACGTTGCTCTCGCCTAGCACGAATCGTCTATTTATTTGCTGGGTCGATTAACCTACCCATCACCATGCAGTCTGGATGAGACTTGACAAATGCCTTGACCTGCGCCGATGCCAGGCGGAGCTGCTCAACGTCAAGCCATGTCAGTTTCCTGAGTGGTGCCAGGGCGGAGAGCCCTCGTGGGCCGACCTTCGTGCGACCAATGTACAAAACCCTTAGCGTTTGCAGGCGGCCTACTTGCTCCATGGCATCGTCGCCGAGATTCGTGTCGGCGATCGATAGTGTATGAAGTTTCTTACAACCTCGCAGATGCCCCAGTCCCTCGCCGGTAATTCGTCTGGTTCCTTCCAAGACGAGTGTTTCGAGCCTTGGAAGTTTCTGTAAAACAACCAACTGCCGGTCCGTCACGTCGGTTAGTGACAGGGAAAGCCATTTCAGATTCGGACAACTCCGCACGACTGATTTCAACCCCTCGTCAGAAATTTTCAAGCGGTGCAACGCCAGCCGCTGCAGCGCGGGAAACGACTTGAGCAGCGGTGCGTACTTCGTCAGCTCGTTTTCGCGAAGTCCGTCCATTCCGATCGCCACAACTTCTTGGAAATACTCGTCGCCCAACCGTTTGAGAAGCCAGTCAGGTACAGGCGGTCCTTCGGGAGAGTCCTTGCCTCGGATCCCTCGACCGAACACTTGCTCTGCGAGTGGCTCCCACCCGTAATAGATCCATGCAATCTTTTTGCGCAACGCGGCCACAGCGTCGCGTTGTCGCCTTGCGCGCCGGGTTGCATCTGGACCTAGCGCGTTGATCGCCTCTTTGTCCGACATGTCCGGCGTGATCTTCTTGGCGCGCTGCAAGACCTCCATAAGCCGCTTCGAGGCAGGAAGACATTTCAAGACGTCGCCTTCCTCCAGCCACTCCTTCAGATCTCTGTCTTCACGGGTGTTGGCACCACGCGCCGGCAGTCGGTCTGCCTGACACCGGGCCACATCGGCGCAGAGTGCCAGGATGACCAAACAGAGTGTTGCGGATCGGCAGTGCAAAAAATGCCCTCGCAGTCTGTCATTGAATCGCATCGTGATGTTCCTTCTTTTTTGAGGAACTCAATCGGTCGAATTGTCTCCGCGTGCCTAAGCGCCCAGGAGCGAATGGGGCCCCCAGAAGCAAATGGGCCGATTCGCGTGCTTATATTCGGTCCGTTCGATCTTACGTGGGCGAAGTGCGTCGTCTCCGCAGCCAGACGATCGCAATCGCAATGGAAATCACAATCATCAATAGGCCGACAACAATAGCGCCAATTAATCGCCAGGTTCGTGGAAAGACGTCAAAGTACTCGCTACGGTCTTCTGCTTCCGGTTGCTTGTAGTACTTCAGGTCGAATTCCGCTTCCGCGTTTTTGCCTTCCGCGATCCACGCAATCTCGTCTGCGTGTACTTCCCCATACCATATTTCGGCCTCGGCGAGTTCCTCGGCGAAGTTTGACTCGAGTGCCTCGAGTTTAAGTCGATCTGTGGTGCTGGGATCGATCGTCTGCATTTCCAAGCATTCTCTTGCGATTTGTCGATACGCCTTTCTTGTGGTCTTGTCTTGCGACTCATACGATGCCTTTAGAAAGGCACGGGCAGCCATGCGTGCGGCGTCTATCCGCATTCTGCGATCGCCTCCTTTGAGTAGATCACCGAGCGCTTCGAGCAGGATCGGCGAATCATGATTGCCAAAACGCATCATTCCGAGGACGCCCGTGGTCGCATCTCTGAGACCGATCGCCTTTGCCTCTTGCGATGCGCCTATCAATTCGCTGTCGAGGATAAATTGTACAAATCCGCCTGACCGGCCGTCGCCGAGTGGTAGCGTCAACTTCCCATCTATTCGCTTCGACAACACATACTGAACCAACAGCTTTTGGTATTTCTCCCGACCGAAGTGGGCGTCCGGATTAATCTTGATTGCCAGATCGATTTGCTCGATCCCTTCCTCTAACCGGCCGGCGTGAATGTAGAACGTGCCGAGGTTCGCGTGCGTCTCGTACAGACCGGGGGCAATCTTGTCTTTCTTGAGGATCGTCTTGATCGCCTCGTCGTGGTGCCCTAGCTTTTCGTAGGCCACGGCTAGATCGTCGTACAAGGCCAAATCGTCCGGTGTCCCCTCGAGTCGTTTCAGTCGATCGTCTACGCGCCACTGGTAGAATTCCGGTGAATGCCTCAGGAATTTTCCGGTGATCAACTCCAACGCATTGGGAAACCGTTGACGTTCCATCGCCAGCGTATCGTAGTCCCATAGACACGCCGCAACAGGCCGTACGTCAGTCGCCAAAATGATGACGACCAAAACCAACGTAGTCGAGATTTTCACCGCGAACTCCTCTAGAAATAGATAGCCACCCCGGTGGAATTTATTGGCGAACTCGTACCAATCGGCAAGTCGACTCCTCGATGACAAAGCGGAGAATGCCAACGGCGACGGATTTCCTTCCCGGCGAGTTTTTTGTTTTGGAAGGGAGTGGGCGACATTCACAGTCCCGAAGGGACGGCCCTAAGATAGCCCAGGGCGCAGCCCTGGGTGGCGGACCACCACAAAAAACAGAGCCCCAACGGGGCGGCCCCAAAACGCGAACCGATGACGGCGAAATTCACCAATATGTCACCACCGCCACACGATTAGGGGCGCCCCGTTGGGGCTAATCGAATTTGTTGGAACCCGTAAACCCAGGGCGTTGCCCTGGGCTACCATAGAGGCGCCCCGTTGGGGCTGAAACGGTGCTGCCCCGTATAGTTAGGACCCAAGGAAACCCCAGGGCGCAACCCTGGGTGGCGAACTGATTCAGGCCGTCGCCAAGCCGGATCCTGGCGCGTAGCCAATGTGGCGCAACCGCCATTCACTTCCTACATCCGGTGATCGCGACCGTGCCAGAGCCATCGACGCTCGCCTCCGCCGCCCAACCAAAACCGTCGCACAGCACCCCAAATCGATGCTCCAAGAAACCGAACATCCCGCAGGCGATCCCTTGCAACTGGCATGGGTGGCCGGTCAACAGAGTCTGTCGACATTTGCGCAGACGCCCTGGGGCAGGTCTCGCTTGGTCTCTGCGGATCAGCCGGGCGAAGGTGTTGTTATCGGTCGGTTTGATCGGAATAACCGGTGCAGCACCAATCGATCAAGACAGCACCCCTTCTGAGATGCACATCCGACACGGAAAAACAGCAGAAAAGCACGACTTCGTGCGTTGCGTTAGACAAGCATCCAGGAAATCTCATATAATTGTGTGTCGGAGGCAACCGTCCGCACGACCGCAGTGCAACGTCGCTGGCTGATGCCTCCTTCCCACCCACTCTCCCGCCTAGAACCCGCCTGAAACTTAGTCATGCTCGCACGTCTTGCCATGTTCCTTGCGCTGGGCTGTGGATCGGCTGCCATTGCGGCAGATCGACCCTCGGTGCCGCAGCCGCAGCAATATGCAAAGAGCGTGCTGCCGCTGCTCAAGAAGTATTGCTTCGAGTGTCATCGCGGCAAAAAGCCGGATGGCGTATTGCGACTCGACGTTTTTCCCACCGCGGCGTCGCTCTCCGATGACCGCAAGGCTTGGGATAAAGTTCGTCAGATGCTCCGCAGTGGCAAGATGCCGCCCGAAGACGAACCGCGGCCGAAGAACGACCATACGCGCTCGGTTGTCGACTGGATTGATCAGGCGCTGGTTCACCTCGACTGTAGCGGCGGGATCGATCCCGGGCGCGTCACGATCCGGCGGCTGAACCGTGTCGAATATCAGAACACGATTCGCGATCTGATCGGTGTCGAGTTTAAGGCGACAAAACAGTTTCCCGCCGACGATGTCGGCTACGGCTTCGATAACATCGGCGATGTGCTTTCGCTGTCGCCGATCTTGATGGAGAAGTATCTCGCGGCGGCCGAGCAAATCGCTGATCGTGCGATCGTTGTGGATGTGTCCCAAGCGGCCAAGACGCGGCGCATCGCGGTCGAGAAACTGAAGCGGGGCAAGAATATTCACGCAGGGCCGGCTGGCGGCATTATGATGCCAAGCAATGCCACGGTTTCAACACGAGTCGAATTCCCTCGTTCCGGCCGATATCTCTTGCGTACGGCCGCCTATGGCCAACAGGCCGGGAAGGAACCGGCCCGGATGGCGCTGTCGATCAACGGCAAGCGGGTCAAGACGTTTGACGTCAAGGCGGTCGAGAGCGACGCGGGCGTGTATGAATACAAGTACACAACGAAGGCCGGTTCCCGCGACGTGGCGCTATCGTTTGTCAATGACTTTTACGATCCCAAGAACCCTGACCGAAGTCAACGAGATCGCAATCTGGCCATCATGTGGCTCGAGGTGGTCGGCCCGCTCGATGTCAAACCAGAAGACTATCCGGCCTCGCATCGTAAGATTCTCTTCGTGCAGCCGAGTGCCAAGCTCAAGCCCGACGCGGCGGCGCTGAAGGTACTCAAGCGATTGGCGTCCCGCGCATTTCGTCGTCCGACGACCAGCGCAGAAGCAGCGCGATTGATGCGACTCTGGCGCGTGGGTGCAAAGGAAGGCGGCTTTGCGGCCGGGATCCAACTCGCGACGCAAGCGGTGCTCATCTCACCGCATTTCCTCTTTCGCATCGAGACCGATCCACAGGGCGGCGCGATCCGCACACTCAGCGAGTTTGAGTTGGCAACGCGGATGTCGTACTTCTTGTGGAGCACCATGCCCGACAAAGAACTGTTCGATCATGCCTGGAAGGGAACTTTGCGAAAGAATCTTGCAGCGCAGGTCGACCGGATGCTGAAGGACCCCAAAGCCCGATCACTGACAGAGAACTTTGCGGGTCAGTGGCTGCAACTTCGGTTGCTGGCAAAATCAACCCCCGACAAGAAGATGTTTCGCCAGTTCGACGAGTCATTGCGGTCGGCGATGCGTCGCGAGGCGGAGGAATTCTTTGCGTCGATCGTGGTCAAAGATCGCAGTGTGTTAGAACTGCTTGACGCCGACTATACGTATCTCAACGAACGGCTCGCCCGGCACTATGGCATTGCCGGCGTTAAGGGCAAAGAATTTCGTCGGGTCTCAACCGCCGGACAGCCGCGCGGCGGCGTGTTGACGATGGCCAGCGTGCTGACGGTGACGTCCGACCCGAATCGTACTTCGCCGGTCAAACGTGGCAAATGGGTCATGGAGAACATCTTGGGCACGCCACCTCCTCCGCCACCGCCCGATGTGCCTAAACTGGACGAAAGTTCGGCCGCGGCATCGACCGGTTCGCTCCGCAAGCGGCTCGAAGTGCATCGCACGAACCCTCGCTGTTCGATCTGTCACCGGCAGATGGATGCGTTGGGATTTGGGCTGGAGAATTTCGACGCGATTGGGGCCTGGCGCACGCGAGATGGGAAATATGCCGTAGACGCCTCTGGAGATTTGCCGGATGGGGCAAAGTTTTCTGGTCCCGCGGAGCTAAAAAAAGTCCTCGTCACAGCCCGCCGGGACGATTTTATCCGCTGTTTCACGGAAAAGATGGTTACTTATGCCCTGGGCAGAGGCGTAGAATATAGTGATCGGTGTGCGATCGACAGAATAACCAAGGCACTAGCCGATAAAGAGTATAGAATGTCGGCGTTGGTGCTACAGATTATCCAAAGCGACCCGTTCCAGAAACGACGTGGCCAGAAGGAATAGATCATGAGCAACGTATCACGACGTAGCGTGCTGCGCGGTATGGGTGCCGCCGTGGCTTTGCCGTGGCTGGAAGTAATGACCTCCCGAAGCGTGCGCGCAGCGGCCAATGGCGCGAGCAAACCGCCGGTCCGCGCCGCGTTTCTGTTCACCCCCAATGGCAAGCGCATGGACGAATGGACGCCCAAGGACGAAGGGCCAATGAAAGCTCTGCCGCCGATTCTCGAGTCGGTCTCTGCCCACAAGGACCAGATCACGCTACTCAGTCGCTTGGCGCTCGACGGCGGAAGTGCACATGGCGATGGTCCCGGAGACCATGCTCGATGTGTGGCCTCGTTCTTGACGGGCGCTCACCCGCGCAAGACCAACGGCAAGAACATCCGCAACGGCGTCTCGGTGGATCAGGTTGCCGCGGAAAAGATCGGACACCTGACACGGTTCCCGTCGTTGGAGTTGGGGTGCGAGCCAAGTGCTCAGGCGGGCCGATGCGACTCGGGATATAGCTGCATCTATACGTCGAATATGTCGTGGCGAAGCGAGACGTCGCCGATGACCAAGGAGGTCAACCCTCAGGCGGTGTTTGATCGGCTGTTCGGCGGCGGCGATTCGGTGGAGAAAAAGAGAAATCAGGCTGAGCGCACTGCGCGTCGCAAGAGCATCCTTGATTTTGTCGCCGAGGACGCCGCGGCACTCAAGCGAAAACTGGGGGCGGTCGATCAGCGAAAGCTGGACGAATATCTCTTCGCCGTTCGCCAAATCGAACGCCGCACGGCAGATGCGGACAAGTTGCGCACGCGCGAGATCGACGTGCCTGATTTCCCCCGACCGGCCGGTGTGCCACGCAAGATCGACGAGCATGTCCGGTTGATGATGGACATGATGGTGCTAGCGATGCAAACCGACTCGACGCGGGTGTTGTCGTTCATGTACGCCAATGCCGGCAGTAACCGTAGCTATCCTCAGATCAAGGTCGGCAGCGGACACCATAACATTTCGCATCACGGCGGTGATAAAAAGAAACTGGCCGACATCGGCAAGATCAACCGCCATCACGTATCACACCTGAACTATTTCCTCGATCGACTGAAGTCGGTTAAGGAAGCGGGCGGCACGTTGCTGGACAATTCGATGGTTCTCTACGGCAGCGGCATCGGCGACGGAAACCGCCACAATCACAACGATCTGCCGATTCTATTGGCGGGACGCGGCGGCGGCACAATCAAGCCGGGCCGCCATCTGAGCTACCCCAAGAACACGCCGCTAACGAATCTCTATCGGGCGATGCTGCATCGCCTCGGCGCCGATGTGAAAGAGTACAGCGACAGCACGGGACGCTTGGAAGGTCTGTCGTAATTGCGTTACGAGTGGTTGTTGTCGCAGCGTCTTCCTATTCGTGTTCATCGCGTGCCAGACTCAAACGCCCCGACGTCCACCTTGCCCTGGATAGCGCGATCGAACCCCGCGCCGCGCTGATCCGATCTTAGACCGGCACGTTCCGCTGCCGCGTTACTGCCAGCGTCGATGGCGATGCTGCCCCGCACCAGGGCATGCGTGTTGGTCGGACCGCCGTTGTCGGACAGTGGCCTGAGCAGCTTGCTGGGCGGCGCGGTAACAACCCGATCGCTTTCGACCGCCCGAAAGGCGGCGTTTCCGGGGCCGATGAGATTGTTACCGCCGGAATGAACGACGCCGCCGTCTTCGCCGACAAACTGGTCGCCGCGGTTGCCCACGATGATCGAGTTGGTCAAGGTCATCGTGCCTCCGATTCTTCCGTTTCGTTGGACACCGCTTCCGAGAGGATAGGTCGAAATATTCTCGGTAATTGTACAGTGGACCAGTTCAATCGAGCCACTTCCATCGAGTTGTGCAACGACTCCGCCGGCAGCCATCGCGCTGTTATGTGAAATGGTTGTATTGAAGACGGACACTGTGCCGACGGGAAACACCGTTAGCCCACCGCCGCTACCGACCTTTGAGACGTTATTGTCCAGCAAGCAATCCCGAATCATCACGCGCACCGCGTCACTGAACCCGGCAACGTTCACCGCGCCGCCATTTTCTTTGACGCGGTTGTTGGTCAGGCGAATACGCTCGATCGTAACGGAGAGGTTTTTTCCCTCGATGTGGATTCCCCCACCCGATTCGGCGGCGCCGTTTTGTATGGTCATGTCAAGTAGGTGCACGGCGGTCCCGTCCGTCGCCACGTGAAAAACCCGATCGATCCCGCCGCCGTCAATGATCGTGCGTCGGGCGCCATTACCGCGAATGGTAAGGCTGGAGGTGATATCCAGATCGCCGGTCGTCATCGGCGCGGCCTTGTCTTCCTTGATGCCAAGCTGGATCGTCCCGTCGACGTCCAATACGATCACGTCGGCGGCAACCGTCCGGTTCGCGGCAATCACTGCCTCGCGCAAAGAGATCATGCCGTCAGGCCCCGGCGATCCGATCAGTTTTTTCGCGCTGGTGATGTTGCCGTCGACGGTGTCCTTGGTCGTATTGACAGTGATCGTTTGCGAGATGCCGCCAGTGATCGGCAGCGCCGGCGGAGGATGATTAACGATCTTGGGCCGACTCGGTGCAGGTTTTGTCGGACCATCACCCGTCTTGCTGGCGGGTTTCGCCTTGGCAACGCGCGGTTGCCACGAAACCTCGACCTGCGTCTTCTCGCCGGCGGAGATCGTGAATTGATCCACCGTCGTTTTCAACCCCGAGGAGGATTCAAGTTCGAAGCGATACTTGCCCGGCTTCAGGTTCTTCACCGACTCGGACTTCTTGAGACGGACCACGTACATTTCGTCGGTGTCGAGGTTAGTGATCGTCAGTTCTTGACCGGCAACTGTAGCGGCAAATCGATCATCGCGAATCCTGACGACCAAATCGCCTTCGGGCGTTTCTACACGGAACAGAATCCCGGCCGCCCACAACGCCGCGAGTGTTCCCAATATGGTAGCAATCAACAGACCGGCGAACACGGAGGACTTGCGCGACAAGAGATCCGATGTTACAGGTGGAACTTCCCCCGGTTCTGGCTCATGAATAAACGGCTCGAGCGACTCGGCCAGTTCGGTTGCCGACTGGTATCGATCGTCCACGTCGTAGGACATCGCTCGCAGACAGACCGCTTCCAACTTCGGCGAGATATTGACGAACTCCGATGGGCGCGGCGGAGGTATCTCGGCCTCGATCTTACCCAGAATCGAGAGCGCTGTACCGTCGAACGGACGCCGTCCACAGAGAAGCTGATAGAGCATCACGCCCAACGCATAGACATCCGTCGCCGGACCGATGCGGTCGAGTTGGCCACGGACCTGTTCGGGCGCCATATAGGCGGGACTGCCCAGCACGGCACCGCTGCGCGTCAACTGCGATTCGCTTCGCTGATCGTAAGTCGCTAGCCCAAAGTCGGTGATAATCGGCTGGCCTTTGGCATCGATCATCACGTTCGACGGTTTCAGATCACGATGCACCACCCCAGCGTCGTGAACCGTCTGGAGAGCCGATGCCAGCGTCCGCACAAGACCGGCGGCGCGAGCAGCGCTTTCTGGCTGCGCCATTCGCGTATCTTCGGCCAGCGAATGACCGTCGACATAACCCATCGCCAGATAGGGCCGCCCGTCGGTCTCGCCGACGTCGAAGATCGGACAGAGGTGCGGATGATGGACGGTCGCCATCGCCCGCGCTTCGCGATAAAACCGCTCGATCGCTTCCTCGGCGTTGTCAGTTTGAAAATTGGGCAGCTTCAGCGCCACCAAACGATCGAGCGCCGGATCCTTCGCCAGATAGACCGTCCCCATGCCACCCTGGCCTAATCGGCGCACAACCTCGTAGCGGCCAAACAGTTGCCCATCTTCCGCCTCGGGTGTCGCGTACGACGCCCCGAGCCGATTCGCCCTTTCCTCGCCCGGCACGCCGCCGGTAGTCAGTGCCTCCTTTCCGGTCTCCGAATCATCGGACACGATGCGACTCTTGACGGATTCGTCGATCGCTTTGGTGGTTCGTGCCCAGGACTCGAACGTCGAGAACGCGTTTTCGATGACCGCAACATGCTCGGGATACTGTTCGAGATACGGTTCGATTTCTTGATATTCGCCGGCCCTGGCACGCAGCTCCAGATCTAACTCGACTAATTCCGCGAGCAGCTCAACCCGCGCAGGCGGAGGGGCGTCGCCAAGAAACGCTTCGATCTTAGGCCAATTCCCCTCGGCGCAGCACTGCTCGAACTCGTCACACCGCTGGTCGACGAGCCGCCGAATCTCGAAAGCGCTAAGATCGTTCATCTCGAACCCAATACCCCGTGCCGGACCTCTCGTCGGCAAGTGTCAGGTCGCCCTGCCCCAGGCGACTCCCCCCGATGAGATATGGCGAAAACGGCAGAATACCGGACATTTTTTTTGCTAGCCGCCCGATTAGCCCTCTTCAATGTGCCATTGATCGCGGATCAGGTCCATTTTCCGCTGAACGGTGCGCGTTGCGCACTGCAGACGCTCGGCGATTTCGTCGTTCGTCAACCCGTCGAGCTTCATCACGGCAATCCGTCGCAGACGCTCGTCGTCGAGCTTGCTAAGAAGATGCTCAGTCTCGTCCATCATCTGGGCCACAAAATCCGGCGTTGGATCGTCACTGATGATGTCGTGGATCGAGATTTCCTCGGTGATCACCGCCGGCGACGGCTTCGACCGGCGATCTGCCGACTCCCTGCGCCATTGGGCTCGCATTTTTCGCTTGGTGATCAGGGTAAGCAACCGCCAAAAGTTGTGACGATCATCCAGTCGCGGAAAGCGCGACGTCTGCATCCCCCTAAAAAGACTATTCAGGGCGCTGACCGCCGCGTCCTCTTCGTCATACACGGTGCCCTGCAACACAAACATCCGGCTCCGAGCATACCGAATTACACGCTGAAAGTAATGGTTCCACAGCGACTGTTCCGCCTCTGGATCACGGTCTTTCGCCGCCGCGATCCAGAGAGTGACCGGCGGGTCGTTTCGCGACGGATTTTGAGTGGCGTCGGTCGACAAGGAATTGACCTAATCTTCGCACCAAGGCGGGACAGTTCCGCCACATGGGAGCAGGTCCCAATGGGTGGGCGATCGGCAAAAAGCACTGAAAATTTCTTGCTTGGCAACTAATACCTTCGGATGGACATCAAGAAGGGACCGGCCTGTTCCAGTGTAATTCACGTTGCCGGAGAACGCAACGAATATGCGCAGAACTGACGAACTGTTCGCAGAATTAGCAGCTCCGTCGGGCTCGAACTGTGGAACCAAAAGCCCGTGGATCTGCTGTGATTGCTACGCCGTACACACCAAAAAAATGGGCGGATTTGATCAGTTTTCTGCTTCGAGAAAAAACTTGATGAAAAATGTCCGCATTTTTCCACATAGCGCCATTGTACCTATAGAGGCGACAGTTTGGATCGTCCGTTGACAGATTTCCGGTTACCACGCGGGACGTCCCCGCGTTGAAAGGAGCAGCTACTGATGTCGTACAACAAATTCAGCATCAAAAAAAGGCACTGAGGTTCTGTGGTCGCATCGCGCGGCACAGCGTCGCAGTGCCTTTTTTGTTGTTCATTGAGTTCAACCGCGGATTTCCAGGCATTGCTTAACCAACGCGCTGCCCCAGGAGCCAGCGGGCGTTCCGGCACAACCGATAATCTACATTCCGAAATGATGATGAAAGGAGGGGCTCGCATAGCAAGGATGTTAGTCGAGGATTGGGCTGCGTTCAACTGATATGGCGACTACGCAGCACGACAGCGCATCCGAGCGCATTTTTTTTGTTCCGTTTATTGTTTCCACACGAAAGGCAGCTAGTGATGAGTAAGTTCCAACTGCAGATCGCAATGTTCGCGATTATTATCGCGACACTTTTTTCCGCAGCCAGTCAGGCCGCGATTACCGCTCTGGGTCACTCGACGACGGGTACCTTTCATAGCGACATCCGAGGAGACCGTGGTGTGTCGAGCGACGGGACGGTCGCCGTCGGAGTTAACCACACCGGTACTGAATTTCAAGCGTTCCGCTGGACCAGTGGTGGCGGCATGGCCAGTCTGGGAGACTTGGCCGGCGGCGGAACGTCGAGCGAGGCGTACGCCGTATCAAGCGATGGCTCCATTGTCGCCGGGACAGGCAGCAGCGCTAGTGGCACTGAGGCGTATCGCTGGACAAGCGGCACGGGCATGGTCGGCCTTGGTGATTTGACCGGGGGCATCTTCCGTAGCGTTGCACTGTCTGCATCGCATGACGGATCAGTAATCGCCGGATGGAGCGACAGCGCCAATGGACACGAGGCATTTCACTGGACGAGTGGCACAGGCATGGTCGGCTTAGGTGATCTGCCTGGGGGAAGTTTTTCCAGCGAGGCCGTAGGTGTCTCTGGAGACGGATCGGTCGTCGTTGGATTTAGCAGGTCGGCAATTCACAACGAGGCCTACCGCTGGACCAGTGGCACCGGTATGGTCGGCTTGGGTGATCTACCCACAGGCGCTGTCCAGAGCTACGCATTTGCCGCATCTGGCGACGGGTCCGTCGTCGTTGGGCGAGGCCACACCGACGACGGATGGGAAGCCTTCCGCTGGACAAGCGGCGGCATGGTCGGTATAGGCGAACTGCCTGGCGGCACCTTCTTCAGCGAAGCCTACGCCATCTCTGACGACGGTTCCGTCGTCGTAGGAACGTCAAATAGCACGAGCGGAGCTGAAGCGTTTGTCTGGTCGAGCGGTGACGGAATGCAATCACTCGCCAGCGTTCTAACGACACAGGGAGACGATCTGTCTCACTGGACGTCGCTCAATAGTGCGAAAAGTGTTTCGGCGGACGGATTGACGGTTGGTGGGTGGGGGATTAACACAGCCGGAGACGAAGAAGCATTCGTCGCTACGCTCAACGGGGTTCCCGAGCCGTCAACGCTAGCGTTAGCCGCAATGGGACTGTTGGGCCTAGTGGGCGTCGGACGGCGTCGAAGGCGGCGATCCGTTTAGCAAACCCCAACGCGCCATCATGACGCGCTTTACACGGGTCCTGCCGCAACCACGGTGGGACCCGTTTTTTTTGATCTCTAGCGCGCCGCTTGGGTGGCGCACTGCCGGTGACACCAAAAACTTTTTCATTTGCAAAAGGACCACCTTGCTGTTAGGTTGCAGTGGGATACGTAGATCCATTCGCTGCGCACCGAAAAACTCGGTTGGGCGGTGCCGGTGAGAATATGGGCGTTCTTTGCGCAAACGTTTTCTCGCAGAAGGCCACCACGACGATGCCTCAAAAAACCAAACACCGCGTGAGAAACCATTTGAAACTGGCGTGTTCGCCCCATGCCTTTTCAAACACGAATTTCGAGAAGAAGACCCCTTCTCGAACACAATTGGGGGTCCATCTAGGGGCGTTTTAATTGCACCCGACTTCTCGAACAGGGGGGATCGCCGAGCAGCGAAGGAAACGTGGCCGTTTCGACCCATCCATCACGCCAGAGATTCGCCATCATCACATCCCGGGTTTTTCGCGGTCCCCATCGAACAGGCTAATGGCATGATCAAGCCGACCTTGCTGGTAACATTTACACCTCGACTGTTTGCTAGGAATCAAAAGGATGAATTACGTCAGAATTGCCGCCTGTATCTTGGCGATAAGTTTTGCGACAAAGACCCACGCCGTAGAGAGACGGGTTTATAAGAAAACCGACGTGGCCCGCCTGAATCTCGGCGTCCGGTACCCGGAAGGGCATAAGAAGAGTGACCGACGGCCCGCCATTATTTTCTTTCATGGAGGCGGGTGGGTTAGCGGAAAGCCGAATCAATTCAACGCCCAGGCTCGAGCATTTGCCAAACTTGATTATGTGACGATCACGGTTGGATACAGGCTAATCAACAAGCATGGTACGACGGTTTACGAGTGCGTTAAGGATGCAAAGTCGGCCGTTCGCTGGGTGCGTATGCATGCGGCGGAAATGGGGGTAAATCCCAAGAAGATCGTCGCCGGGGGAGGATCTGCGGGCGGACATCTTGCCGCATGCACGGCGATGGTCAAGGGATTTAACGAGCAGGGCGAAGACAAATCCGTTAGCTGCGTGCCCAATGCGCTGCTGCTGTTGAGTCCAGTGTTGGATACAACGAAAAAGGGGTACGGATCTAAGAGGATGACCCGAGGCAAGAAGACAGACCTCTCTCCCTGTCATCTTGTCCGAAAGGGGTTTCCACCCACGATCGTGTTTTATGGAACGCAAGACAAAACCGTTCCGCCCGAGAACGCCGAACGCTTCGGAAAATTGATGAAGGAAGCGGAAAACAATTGTGTTCTGGTCCCATTTGAAGGGCGGGGGCACAGATTCTTCAACCACCCTGCGCTGCTGAAGAGAAACAAGATCGAGGATTTCAATGCCGTGATAGAAAAGGGCAAGGCCTTTCTGGACTTGAATGGCTTAAAGCCTTGAGAAAAGGGAGGCCAATGGTTTGCACCGAATCATCTACGCCCGGCGTGTCGTCGGCCGCCGCGACACGTAACAGACCATCGACCGGTCGATCATCGTCTGAGTCGATCGGACCTGCAGGGTCGGACCGCTCAGGTCGGCCGCGATATCATCGGGCGACGCCAGCGAAGTATCCAGCAGACGTTGCCAATGTATACGTCGGGCCGATCGCGGAATGACAAACTCTCGCGGCAGGTGCCCGCCGTGCATCAGAATCAGCACGTGACGGCCAGCCGTCTCGTCATCCTCTTCGATCGGCGCGGCACCCAACAGACAGACCAGACTCTGATCGTCTTCATCCCAGTCCAGAGCCTCTCCCTCGGGCGTGAACCAACTCACATCGGGAAGCAAACCGGCCCGCTGTTGGCCCCCACTCAAGAAGCGAGTGCGGCGAACAGTCGGTTCACTGCGGCGAAACTGCATCAATTGCTGGGCGAATCGCAGCAGATCGGCGTTCTGATCAACCAGCGTCCAGTCGAACCATGAGGTTTCGTTGTCCTGGCAATAGGCATTGTTGTTGCCACGCTGGGTTCTTCTGCATTCGTCGCCCGAAAGCACCATCGGCACACCCTGGCTGACCAGCAGCGTCGCCAGCTTGTTCTTGATCTGGCGGAGTCGCAATCTCTCGACGTCGGCGCGGTTCGTAGGACCTTCGACGCCGTAGTTGGCGCTGTAGTTATTGTTGTCCCCGTCGCGATTTTGCTCGCCGTTGGCCTCGTTGTGTTTTTCTTCGTAGCTGACCAGATCGTTGAGCGGAAACCCGTCGTGCGAGGTCACAAAATTGATGCTGTGGTACGGCTTGCGGCCGCTCGACTGATACAGATCGCTCGATCCGGCTAACCTTGTGGCCATCGCCCCACGCATGCCACCGTCGCCTCGCCAGAATCTGCGGATATCGTCGCGATAGCGGCCATTCCATTCGGCCCAACGCAAATTGGCAAACGTGCCGACCTGATACGCCCCGGCGGCGTCCCACGCTTCGGCGATGATCTTGGTGTCGGCCAGCAACGGGTCTTCGGCGATCACTTCGACCATTGGCGGATTAGGGACCAACTCACCAGTCCGATCGCGGCTGAGAATCGATGCCAGATCAAACCGAAATCCATCGATGTGATAATTGTGAACCCAGTGACGCAGGCACAAAAAGATCAACTCTCGCACAATCGGATGATTACCGTTGACCGTGTTACCGCAGCCAGAATAGTTCTTGTATCGGCCGTCATTCTCCAGCATGTAGTAGACTTGGTTCTCAAGCCCCTTGAAACCAAACGTCGGTCCCAAGTGATTGCCCTCAGCGGTGTGGTTAAACACCACGTCGAGAATCACCTCGATCCCGGCATGATGTAGCGCCCGAACCATCTCCTTAAACTCTCGCACCTGACAGCCCGGCTCGTCACCTGCGGCATATCCTCGATGCGGCGAGAAAAACGCCAGCGAGTCATATCCCCAGTAGTTGGGCAGCGTGTCGCTCTCGCCCAAACAAGTTTCGATCGGAAACTCGTGGACCGGCATCAGCTCGACCGCTGTGACGCCCAGTGACTTGAGATACGGAATCTTCTCGATCACGCCCAGATAGGTGCCGGGGTGTTCGACGCCGCTAGTTGGCGACTGCGTAAACCCACGGACGTGCATCTCATAGATGATTGTCTCCGACAGGTTTCGCCGCAGATGCCGGTCGCCCTGCCAGTCAAACTGGTCGTCGACCACCACGCACTTCGGCGGGCGAATCACGCCATCGTCGCACTGCAAGAACGTCCCGGCCAGCGCCTTGGTATACGGATCGATCAGTCGGGCCGCCCCGTCAAATCGCATTCCTTCTTCCGGTGCGAACGGGCCATCGGCCTGAAAGTGATAGAGCTGTCCCGACTTCAGTCCCGGGACAAACATGCTCCAGATATCACCCCAGCGATCCACGGCCGGATCGTATTGAATCACCTCAGACGGCTCGCGGTCGCCCACATCGTTATAGAGCAGCACGCGCATCGATGAGGCGTTGCGGCTGAACACGACGAACTGCACCCCCTCGTCGTGCAGAATCGCCCCGTACGGCAACGGATGCGTGAACTGAAGTGCCGGATGCGTATGAGGCATCGTGAAATTCGGGTCAGAGTGGGTCGTAGCAACGGTGTTGTAGTGTAGCATAGAAAACCATACCACACCGACGCCGAATACCTGCTGTTTTCCCGCAATTTCCCGGCCAAAACCAGCGTTGATCGTAACGATCACGCCCCACCGCACCACTTGGCGAAGGTGCGACAGGGGGGCAGTGATTCGGTAAATCTTCGCTGGATGGCGCAGCCGGAATTGCTCACCAGGAATGGCCTTTTGCGGGAGAGCTGCGTGAGAGAAGTCCACGCGGACGCGGACGCCCAAGGAACTCGCGCCGCGTTGACAGTCCTCACAATCGGCCCGTACAATGGGCCTTTGTCACCTGTAGGATGCGGCTCTCTGTTGCCCCAAAATCAATGGCCAAAGCGACTTACAAGGATGCCGGAGTCGATCTGGAGGTCTATCGCGAGTCGATGGCACGGCTGCCGTCGCTGCTCAAGCGGACCCATAGCCCTCGGGTGATCAGTCTCGAAGGCGGTTTTGCGGGCCTGTTTCAGCTTGATTTTGCCAGTCGGCTGTTTGCTCGCAACTATCAAGACCCGGTGATGATCGCCTGCACCGACGGGGTCGGCACCAAGCTCAAAGTCGCCCAACTGACCGACACCCACAACACCGTGGGCATCGATCTGGTGGCGATGAGCATCAACGACGCCATCTGTTGCGGGGCCGAACCACTCTTCTTCCTGGACTATGTGGCGATGTCGCACGACGACCCGCAGCGGCTAGAACAGATCGTCGACGGGATCTCTCGCGGTTGCCTCGACGCCGATTGTGCTCTGCTGGGCGGCGAGACCGCGATCATGCCGGATCTCTATGCCCGGGGTGACTATGATCTGGCCGGGTTCTGTGTCGGCGTGGTCGATCGAAAACGGTTGATCGACGGCAAGGCGATCGCCGATGGAGATCAATTAATCGGCGTTGCTTCGGCCGGACTGCACAGCAATGGGTATAGTCTGGCGAGAAAGATCGTCTTCGAGATCGCCGGCCTGAGCGTGGACGACCACGTCGAAGAGATCGGCCAAACGGTTGGCGAGGTGTTGCTCGAACCGACACGAATCTACGCTCGGCAACTTCGCACCGTGTTGAATCACTATCAAGTGAAAAACGTCGTCCACGGCATCGCCCACATCACGGGCGGCGGACTGCACGAGAACCTCGAGCGGATTTTGCCCGACGGTCTGCGAGCGACGATCGATCGCGACAGCTGGACCATCCCGCCGGTGTTCGACTGGTTGGCACGCTTGGGCGAAGTGGAGCCCGACGAGATGGATCGGGTGTTTAACATGGGCCTCGGTCTGGTGCTGGTCGTGAGCTCGTTCTACGCCGACAGTGTCCGCGAGCAACTGGCCGACGAAGGCCTCGAAAGCTGGTCGATTGGCCAGATCGCCGACGGCGAACGCGGCGTGCAGTGGGCGTAAGTCCCCGTGGGGTAGGTTTGTAACCTGCCGTTCTTCTTGTTTCTCTCACGAATCCACTCGGTCGCGCTTCACGGGTGTATTGGTCTTTTCTTGCGATGCGCTCGAACATCCATTCGCCACCGCTTCGCTGTTAACCTGGGTCGTTGTCAAGTGCCAGTCTTTTCCTCAACAAAAAAGTGTAATGATTTTCTGCCGGAAAATTTTCTCGGCGTAAGTCGTTGCACCGGCGCGAGTTGAATCGATGTGAGTGTGTCGCCGCGTGCGACTCGGTTTCTCCTCCAAAGTGTCCACCTCACCGGGCATGTTACTTGAGCGCCCGACTAGTCAAACGCCCCTAGATGGACCCCCAATTGTGTTCGAAAAGACACCTTCTTCCCCACAGACACGAAAAAGAACCACCGAGCGAAAAAAGTCGTCTGTCAAGCAAAAACTTTTGAAAACTCTCCGTGGCGATAAGCTGGGTAAGCATGTCATCATTTTTTGATCCTCGCAACACTCGATGCGTAACAAATCATCCATCATCAATCCAAAATCAGCAATCAAAACTCCGTAGGCTCCGTGCCACCGCGGCCATCTCCTTTCTGTGAACCTAATCTAACCGCGCGAATTCTACGCATTGCCCTCGGCCAAGGCAAACAAGATTTTTCGAGTGTCGCCGTCCTCTCCGAGGCTGTGAGTTTTTGCTTTGCGACGCGGTTTTCCTCTTCGACAGATCGCCTTTTTCAAAAAATGACGCGCTGGCGTTCGGGAGGACTAACAAATTGGTCGTGCGACGGCGATCGTTACGCCGTTGCGGATCTTGTACTGGTTCCTTTCTGCTTGTTTTGACCCGGAAAACGGACTCGGTCAGCGCTCCATGACGGCTTCCAGGTATCCCAGATTCAACATGCGATGTAAGTTAAACGCCAACGCATGCCACAGCGTCTGGGCCTTCGCCTTGACACGACCACGAACGCGGAATTGAGACAACCCGCGATTCCGACAATCCGCGTTGGGGTATTCGGCAATGCTTGGGCGTTGCTGATAAAGTTGCTTCGCGGCGGTGGTCTTCATCCGTTGTCGAAACGCGGCCATTTCGTCCGTGTCCCGTCTCTTACGGACGTAAGGATCTTCGCCGGCGTCAAGTTGTTTCTGCTGGCGAGGAAGCGGAGCATGCACGTGGGTTCCTCGACGTTCTAGTTCCGTCACTTCGGAGATCGTGGCAAACTGGCCGTCCACTAAGTATTCGTCAGGGGTGACGTCGTAGTCTTCTTGAAGTTGCTGATGCATCAGAGACATCTGCCCCGCGTCGGAACCGCTGCAGATCACCTCCACGCCGACGATCAGTCGGCTCTTGCCGTCCGTGGCAAACTGAACATTCAACGCCGGACGAAAGCCGCCGTCGCCCATCTTCATGCGACGCGCATCGGGATCGGTCGTGGATGCCCGTGTTTGCTCGGCGTCTCGCTTTTTCTTGGCCCGCTGCTCCTTGAGTTTTTGCAATTCTTTCTTTGCCCGCTCAAGACGCTGTTTTCGCTCGGTTGCCGCACGCTCTTGGGCCGCTTGTTGACGTCGGTTCTCGCCACCCGGATCGTCTTTCTGCTGTTTTTTCAGTTGTTCGAGATGCTCAGTGGCCTGCTTTAGCGATGCGTCGAGCGTCGACTTGCGCCGAAAACTGCTGGTTCCCGCGTTGGCTCGAACTCGCATGCCGTCCTGCGCCACGGTCTTGAGCGTGACGAGTTTCTCGTGCAGCAGCACGCCGATCGAGTCAACCATCAGCCGCTCGAGCAGATCGCCATGGTTGACTCGAAAGTCGCTAAGCAAGTGATAGTTGACCGAAACCCCACCGCAGATCCACATGTAGGCGATGTCCCGCGTGGTAAGTTCCTCCAGTTTTCGACCACTGGAGATTCCTTCGAGCGTGGCGAACAGCCATAGCGCGAAGAGGATTTGTGGATCAACCGGATTTCTTCCGACGTGCCCTTCGACAGCCCGAATCTGCTGGTACAGTTCGCTTAGATCGAGCGATTCGACATACTGCCAAACGATTCGGACGCGATGTTCGTCATCCAGCCACTGATCGAGCGAGAGAAACTGCATCTCGACTTGCCGGCGTTCTGGTCGATTGGTCCGAGCGGTTCCCCGCTGAGATTGATTTGAAGTGCTCATTTTCAAAGTTTAGCGCCATCCGCCAACCATGCCGAGCCCAAGCACTGAAAAAATCACAGCCTCTCCGAGGCCGGCGGTTCGACTTTCCCTCATCGTAGAGATCGCAGTCAGAAATAAGCGTTACGTCTTCGCCAGAAAGCGCCGGGTTCGGAGAACACGGCGACAATAAGGTTAGACCGCGTGGACGCGAAACTTGGGGTGGGTGAAGGAATGCTTTGCTGCGCATTAAAAAACCCCTGGCCGCCTTTGGCCAGGGGTTGTATCAAATTTGTTTGCAACTTCAGCGAACTAACCGTTCACGACCGCCCGAATCGCCGGCGCGATTGAAGACGTGCCTGATGACGGTGCATAGACAGACAACAAAAAGTAGACCGATCGATGTTAGCTGAATGACCAAGAGAAAATCGCCGGACGAAGGTCGCCATAGCGGCGTCACGTGGCTCTCCCACCAAATCCACAGGACGCAGGCACAAAGAATTCCAACCAGCGCAAGCGCCAGATAAAAGTTTGCCGTGACCCATCTCGCCGGAATCACGAATTCGCATACCATTGCCAGGACCATCAACGCCGCTAGCGCGAGTGCGAAATTCGCCATCAGGATTGCAGGGTGATAACGCTTCTTAGACTTCTCCATTCCGAACATCGATGTGCCGTTGCCTCGCAAGGTTCCGCGCAGATGGGTGAACGGAAAACCATACGTGTATTCGTGGGCAATCCACGTTTCGGGGTCACAGTCAAATCCAGCGTGCATGACGAAAACCGGCACGGGCTTTGATTCTATGAATCGCGGGATAAGATTCGCGATTGTAAGCCCCGTACTGAGCAGTCCGGTGATGACCAACGTGAGCAGACGAGGGGATCGCCAAACGCCACGAGTTTGTCTGGAAGAGTACGAGTAGAATAATTGTGGTAGGGCAGTGGGTTCGTGAGAGTCGGTGCTCATTGCATTTCACCCGCTGGGATGGTGGGAAGGTGCCACTTCAGCTAATGGTATCCGGTTTGGTTCGGGGGAGCAACTGAATTGGGAATGCGATGAGGTTCTTGTCCGCGTGGACGCGGACGCGAAACTTGGGGTGGGGGAAGGAACAGTTTGTTGTGCACTAAAAAACCCCTGGCCGCCGATGGCCAGGGGTTGTGTCAAATCTGTTTGCAGCTTCAGCGAACTAACCGTTCACGAGCGCCGCTTGAGCCGCTGCCAATCGGGCAATCGGCACGCGGAACGGGGAACAGCTCACGTAGTTCAGCCCGACGCTGTCGCAGAAGACGATCGAGGCGGGGTCACCGCCGTGCTCGCCGCAGATGCCGCACTTCAGGCCGTCTTTGGTCTGGCGACCTTTCTGCACGCCCATGTCGACCAACTGGCCAACGCCCGACGTGTCGAGCGACTGGAACGGGTCGCGAACCAATATCTCCTGGTCGAGATAATCTTGCAGGAAGTTGTTGATATCATCGCGGCTGTAACCAAACGCCATTTGCGTGAGGTCGTTCGTGCCGAAGCTAAAGAAGTCGGCATGCTCGGCCACCTCGTCGGCGGTCAGCGCGGCCCGGGGAATCTCGATCATCGTACCGATCGGGATGTTGAGCTTGCCGGTGTACTTCTTCGCCTTCTTGACGTTCGCGATCGTCTCCTCGGTCAGTGCGCGAAGCAACTTGAGCTCTGCCGCGGTACCGACCAGCGGGATCATGATCTCTGGCTGGGCGTCGACCTTCTTCTTCTTGCAGACGATCATCGCCTCGACGATCGCCGTGACCTGCATCTCGAGGATCTCGGGATAGGTGACCGCCAAACGACAACCACGGTGACCCAACATCGGATTGGATTCGTGCAGTTGTGCCACGCGAGCCTTCAAGTCAGCCGGTTTCATGCCGAGCACCGAAGCCAATTCAGCCTGGCTCTTGGGATCGTGCGGCAGGAACTCGTGCAGCGGCGGATCCAACAGCCGTACCGTGACCGGCAGACCCTTCATCGCGGTGAAGATCCCCACGAAGTCCTTCCGCTGAAACGGCAGCAGTTTCTTCAGTGCCTTGCGACGATCCTTCTCTTCGTCGGCCACGATCATCTCGCGCATCGCGAGAATGCGATCGCCCTCGAAGAACATATGCTCGGTGCGACACAGCCCGATGCCTTGGGCCCCGAATCCGCGAGCCCGCTTGGCGTCGGCCGGCGAATCGGCGTTGGTTCGCACGCGAAGCTTGCGGATCTTGTCGGCCCACTTCATCACGGTCTCGAAGTCGCGCGAGAGCTTCGGCACTTGGGTCGCCACACTGCCGACCATCACTTCGCCGGTCGAGCCGTCGAGCGACAGCGTGTCGGAGTGCTTATAGACCTTGCCGTTGACCTTGATCTTGCGAGCCTTCTCGTCGATCTGCACTTCGCCCGCTCCGGCAACGCAACAACGTCCCCAACCACGGGCCACCACAGCCGCGTGACTGGTCATGCCGCCGGTGCTGGTGAGAATGCCGACCGCCGAGTGCATACCGTCGATGTCTTCGGGGCTGGTTTCCTTGCGGACCAGCAGCACATCTTCGCCGGCTTGAGTTCGCTCGACCGCTTCTTCGGCGCTGAAGGCCAACTTGCCGACCGAAGCACCGGGCGAGGCAGGCAGTCCGGTCGTGAGAACCGTCGCGTCCTTCTTGCCTTTGGGGCTAAAGCTCGGCAGCAGCAACTGAATCAGGTCGCCGGCGGGAATTCGCTGCACGGCCGTCTTCTGCGTGATCAACTTTTCCTTGACCATGTCACACGCGATCTTCACCGCAGCAGCACCCGTTCGCTTGCCGCTACGGGTTTGCAGCATATAGAGCTTGCCCTTCTCAATGGTGAACTCGATATCCTGAATGTCACGATAGTGGTTCTCCAGCGTCTTTTTGATCTTCAGCAGTTGCTGGTGGATCTTTTTGTTCCACTTCGGCATTTCGTCGACCGGCTGCGGGGTGCGGATGCCGGCTACGACGTCTTCGCCCTGGGCGTTGATCAGGAACTCGCCGTAGAACTTGTTCTCGCCGGTCGACGGGTTACGGGTGAACGCCACGCCGGTGCCCGAGTCATCGCCCATGTTGCCATAGACCATCGACTGAACATTGACCGCCGTGCCCAGCAGCCCGACGATACCTTCGACCTGGCGATACCGAATGGCTCGCGCCTGCATCCAACTCTTAAAGACCGCCTCGACGGCCAACTCAAGTTGCTCGATCGGGTCCTGCGGAAACGGTTTGCCGGTGTACTTTTTATAGACGGCCTTATAGTCCCGACAGAGCTCGATCATGCCGTCGGCCGGCACATCGGTGTCGTCTGCGACATTGTACTTGAGCTTGATCTTGTCGAAGGCGGCCTCGAAATGATGATGGTCGACGCCCATCACCACGTCGCCATACATGT
>Ga0114996_10002430_pt1 | contig 24170 bp, 22 predicted proteins | sample ArcticOcean_MG_C_4_FD_87039 | JGI IMG/M metagenome (GOLD analysis project Ga0114996, IMG submission 87039) | Marine microbial communities from western Arctic Ocean - ArcticOcean_MG_CB4_134 | ecosystem: Environmental > Aquatic > Marine > Oceanic | place: Arctic Ocean: Canada Basin | collected... | reverse complement strand
CGTCCAGGCCTATTATAATCTGGTGCAGAGCGTGCGCCAGCTCACCATCGAAGAACAGCGCCGCAAACAATCCAAAGCCTCTTTCGATCAGGCCCAACGCAAATTCGAAATCGGCCTGATCGCCGAAACCGAAGCCCTCAGCCTCAAAGTGGCCTTGCTCGAAGCCGATGCCCAATACGACCGGGCCGCCACCAATATAGAACGCCAGCGCGACCGCCTGCGCGACTTGCTCGGCATGAACCCCGTCGAAGCGCTCGAAGTTGACACCGAAGTCGATGACACGCGTTACAATATCGACAAAAGCCGCGCCATTGCCGCCGCCCTCAGACACCGGCTAGACCTACACGAAGCCGACATCACAGAAGAGATCAGTGAACTCAACCTCAAGTCCACCAAACAGAACAACGGACTGCGAGCCACCGTCAATGCCTCGGTGGGCCTGCGTGGTCAAGGGGATGAAATTGAAGAAGTCAGCAGCACCTTCGAACGCAATCTCTGGAACGTCAATGTCCAGGTGCAGATGCCACTCATCGATGGCGGAGATCGCCGCGCTCGGATCGGCCAGGCCCGCATCGATTTGGAGCGCTCCAAACACGACCGCAAAAACCTGCGCCGCACCATCACGCTCGACGTACGCGATGCCCTGCGCAACCTGAGCGAAGCCGAGCGCCAAATCGAACTCAATCGCGAGCGCCTAGAAGTAGCCGAGCGCAATTACAGCCTCGAAAGCAGCCGCTTCGATTTGGGTATTGCCGACAGTCAGAATCTATTGGATGCCCAGGCCAGTTTGACCAGCGCCAGTATCAACGCGCTAGACGCAGTAATCACCTACCAGCTCCAATTAATGGGCCTGCGCCTGGCCACCATGGCCGATCTGAACGATCTGGTAGAGAAATAAATTCGCAAAACCCCTCACCCTGCTAACTGCCCACCTAATTGTCGTCGTTGGAATCCATCAGGGGGTGGCTGAACTCCTCGTCCTCACCAAAGAAATTGCGCCGTGGGCGCAAACGCGTGTACGAGGGAATCTGGTTTTTCTCCTCCGCTTCCTGACACGCTACACATAGGCGTGCTGTGGGCAGAGCCTCAAGGCGAGGTTTGGGAATAAAGGGACAGGTGGCACACAAATTTAAGGGCGTTTCCAGGCAGGCCTCGCAGGCACCATACTGGCCGCTGTCGACTTTTTCCAAAGCCAGCGTGATCTCTTCCAACTCCCGCCGCTCTGTATCGCCTAAGGTCACCAGCAATTCCATGGTGCCGGCCTCTACCGCGCGGTCCAGGTCATCGGCTTTAGGATCCTGTAATTCGTCGATGCCGTGTTCGGTGCCGTCCAGATCTTTGAGAATTTCCGCACGGCGCTCCTGCAATACCTTCTTCATTTTCTCGCGGTCCCTCTTATTGAGCGCAACCTTCTTGGCCATAATGCCCTCTCTTGGCAAGTGCTCCTCTTGCTGAGGAGTCGGATAATAATACCAGCGCCTACTTATATATCGTCTAAATCTCCGCCGGCTCCAGTCGATAAATGCCCACCCCCAGCGGCTTCAAATCAATCTCCAGCTCTCCTTGCCGCAAAGTCGCCTGCGGCGAAGCATAGCGGGCCTCGACTGCCTTAAAAAACAGACCGCTTGCAAAACGCAAACGCACCCGGTGCAGTTCTTCAGTATGATTTACTACTAACAGGTGAAACACCCCGCCCTGCTCCTTGAGCACGGCGTCCACAGCCTGACCACTGCCAACCACCTGCACAGCATGCCGGCGCTCCGGGGCAATCAGCACCGGCGTCAATTCGACCAACTCCGCTGCTAGGCTGCGCACCTGGCGCCACAAATCTGGCGGTTGGATATGGCGCTCGTCTGCACCGCAATAGCGGTAGAAGAAAATGCCGCGCGCGCCCTGCACCAATCCCTGGTAGACCATATTGCGCAATTCCACCGGACTAGGAGCCCGCGGCCAGTGCTCTACCCCGCCAAAGGCCTGGGCCACCAACCACACCGGCTGGCGTCCCATTCCCATCCAGCGCGCCTCTTGTACCAGATCGCGCACCCGCCTAATCGGCTGCTTAGGCACTGGATATACATCGACGGCTAGGATATCGCTACCATCGAGGTAATCGGCGTAGGTGTGCGGCCGATTATTTACCAGGTAGACCGGATGATAGGGGTCTAATTCCTGGATATTCTGGTAAACCTGCCGCACGTGTGCCGGCGCCGTCTTGGTTTCGTCCGGCTCATCGATAATGTACCAGGCCAGCAGGGCCGGATGGTTTTTATAACGCCGAATAGTCGCCTCAATAGCCGCGTAGTCCGGCTCGGGACGCTGGCGTACAAAATCGCTCAACTCTAAAAGAATCTGCACGCCCTCCTGGGCGGCTGCATCCATGAGTTGGGCGATCTCCTCGCCCTGGAGTTTGTAAAAATAATCGCCACTATTAAACCCCAGGCGCCGCACCTCTGACAATACATCGGCGCGCAACCAGTAGAGTCCGATGGGGAAAAATGGTTTGCCATCAACCAGGAGCACCTGGGTAAACAAATCGATCTTAACTTCGCGCCGGCCAGGAGGATGTTTATAGACCTCCAATTCCAGCGTTTCTTCTAACCCTGTAGCGCCAAAGAGCCGGGCGCGCAGGGTGTAGGCGCCGCTCGGCATAGCTGCCAGCACAAAAGTGCCTTCTACCTGCTCCTGGTGGAAGACCAATTCGGTCCGCTGGTGCAGGACATCGCCCTGGCGCAACTCTACGGCCAATGTCTGCACGTCCATCTGCCCCTGCCGCAGCTGGGCGCGAAAACGCAGGACGCGCTCCGTAGTATAGTAGGAGCGATCCACTGCAAATTGCAGCCTCGGCCATACTACTAACCGCAGATCTTCCCGCGCGTAGACCCATTCGCGACCGACCGGGTCATAAATTTTCAAAGAGCCGCGGTATAAACCTGGTTTATCGACCTGGTAGGACAGCTTAAAACGACTCGCCACCCCTGCCGGCACGCGCAGACGCTGTGCTGTGTCGTAGCGCTGGCCTGTAGGAGAAACCAACTCCAATTGCGCCCGCAGGCTGCGCGTGTGCTGACCGGAAACAAAAACCTGGAGTCCGAGTTCTCCCTGGCCTACTGTAATCTCTTCCGGCCACTGCACCTCCACCCCGACCTCTACTTGCGGCGCCCGTCCCAGATTAAATAAGGCACAACTCGTACACACAAAAGCGACAAATGAGAACAGCGACAAATAGAAGAGCCGAGAGGATGGCAATATCCCACTCGGCCGACCTCTATGCCGCATAATCGGGCAGCGATCTATAAATTGTCAACTGTGGCGGACAACCCTAAGTCCAGAGAGCGCAGACGGTCCCGCAACTTGGCGGCCTGTTCAAAATTTTCCTGCTCTACGGCCACTTGTAAATCGGCCTGCAATTGCTCCGCTGGACTGAGGGGCCGGGCGCGCTCGACTTCCGCCTCCCACTCAGTAAGAAAAAGCAATTCTGGACATTCGTCCTCCATCTCCAGCTTGCCCTGTTGCGCCAACAAATCTTCGATGCACTCAATGCCGGCTCGAATCTCGGCCAAACCACTTTTGTAGTCATCGCGTTCTAGCTGGACCAAAGCCCGGGCCTGAAAGCGGTGGGCGGTCACAAAAATGCTGTAATGCTCGGCAATCTGGCGGTCTTCATCCGACTCAGCATAGCTATTGCACAGCTCTAGGATGGCCAGATTGTGGTCGGCATCGGACTCGGCGCCCTCGTATTCCTTCAATTCGAAAAAACTGAGACGGCGCCAATAGTATTGCATAGCTTCCTGGGCCAAGTCCCAACAATCCTGCCGCGACAGTTTAAAAATATCCTCTGCCACTTCGACCCTCTTGGCCTGATAGAAATCCAGGAGGGATTCGTGTCCGTGGGGTCTCTGCGCGTCGGGTCGACCTGCCCATTCCAATTGCATCAAACCCAAATCCATGCGGATTTGAATCTTATTGCTGCCGTCGGCACTGCCAACTTTGCGTACTTTCAACTCGCCAGGCGCATATTCCCAACCATTGAGCAGGACACCAATATCTTTGTCCATAGTCGCAAAAAACCTTGAAAATTCCTAACTTAGGGTCATACTGTCATTTGAGAATCGTCCTATTATAGAATAGGACCTCAATTTTGTCAACCGCACATTATCACTGCGCAGCTTGTGTGTTTTCCGATGCTGCCTGGCCCTCTGCCGCTCCAGATTGGTGTATTTGATCGAGGATCGTCTGCAATTCCTTCTTCAAGGTGTGCGTCATGTCTTCTTCGGCCAGATAAAACACGATGGTTTGGGTGATTTTTTCGCCCATATTTACCAGGGTATCGTGCGTCAACCGACGTTCCTCCGGAGTTGGATTATAAGCATCCCTGGTGATTGCAGTTGGATCGAGGCCAAACATATTGACCGGGCCATTCTGCTCGCCGGGAAAACCCGACACACCGCTCAAGCCGGGCCGGTCCCTCACGCGGCCAGTCGAGTCGGGGCGTGCAAAGGGGCTGTTGAACTGCGGCTGCTCCTCGTCGCTGAACATGCCCTTGACGACACGCGAACTCTGTTGCAGCATCTGAATATCGTACAACCGCAGCGCCCGAATGAGCACCAGCGCCGCCCGAGAACTGCCCAATTGTCCCAGCACGGGGATGGCCGCCATGCGCAGTTCTGAATTTGTCTCCTGTAGCGATCGGTCCAAGAGACGGCTGATGGGCGCCACAGCCGTGGTATCCCCTATTTTGCCCAGAGCCGTCAGCACCTCTTGCTTGAGCGTGGTACGTTGGTCAAAATGGCTCAATACGCCCACTAAAATCGGTACAGCACGCGGATCGCCAATATCGCCCAATGCTGCCGCGGCGCGCTTGCGTGTGGCATAGGGATAATCCTGACGCGCCAAAATCTCGACAATTTTATTGTACTGCTTGGCATCGCCCTGCTCGTATTTCCTCTGCATTTGCCCCACATTGGAACAACCCAAGACCAGCCCCAATGCCAAGCCACCTACTAACCATCTGCTAATACGCATATTCGCCTTCCTGTTTTCTCTGGCTGCACTTGCCCACTTGCAAGATATCTCCATAGCGCGGATATTCTACTTCACCTCTCAGCCCGCAAAGCGGGTCCTTCTAACGCTTATTTGTCAAATGCCCGGAGCACTGCCGAGTTCCCATGAATAATGTACAGACCCACGACCGTCAACCCATCCCCGGCGTAAAAGATATGCTGGCTATCTCCAGCGGCAAGGGCGGTGTGGGCAAATCGACCCTTAGCGCCAACCTAGCCGTGGCCATGGCTCAGCAAGGATTGGCCGTCGGCCTGATGGACACTGATATCTACGGACCTAATATTCCAGGCATGCTCGGCCTGGTGGAAAAACCAGAAGCCGACCGCGACAGCGGCCGGATTATACCGCTCCAAGCTTTTGGTCTAAAAGCCATCTCCATGGGGCTATTAGTCGACGCCGGCGCCCCGATCATCTGGCGCGGCCCCATGCTGGCCAAGATGATGGCGCAATTCCTCTTCAATGTGGAGTGGGGCGAACTCGATGTCCTCGTCCTCGACTTGCCACCGGGCACCGGCGACGTGCAAATCACCCTGACCCAGACCGCGCCCCTAACCGCCGCCGCCATCGTCACTACCCCCTCCGCCCTAGCCCTGGAGGACGTGCGCCGCGGCGTCCAAATGTTTCGCCAGAGCGAAGTGCCCCTGCTTGGGCTCATCGAAAACATGAGCCATTTTGTCTGCGACCAATGTCAGCACACCAGCACCATTTTCGGCCGAGGCGGCGGCCAGGAAACAGCGCGTACCTTCGATATTCCCTTTTTGGGCGAGATCCCCCTCGATGTCCAGCTGCGGACCAGCGCCGACCAAGGCACTCCCCTGGTGGCACAGGCAGCAGAAACGCCGACCGGCCAGGCACTCACTCGCATCGCCGCTGCTCTAACCGATGCGCTGAAAAGCTAAATATGCCCCTGATCAAAGCCTATAGAAATGCCGATTTCCTCACCAGCCCCCAGGCCCGCAGCCTGCGCATCCAAGCCGAATACCTCGAACCCGAGGACCGCTTCAAACGCGAAGGCATCAAAGATATAGTGGCTTTCTTCGGCTCGGCGCGCACCCGCTGCCGCGCCGATGCAGAAAACATTTTACAGGCCGCGCGCCAACGCCAAGTCCCGGCCGCCGAATTAACACGCCTCGAAATCCAGCTCGAAATGTCGCGCTACTACGAGGAAGCGCGCGAATTGGCCCGCTTGCTCACCCTCTGGGCCCGGGAAACGGACGACGAATCTCAGAGTTTTGCACTGTGCTCAGGTGGCGGGCCGGGCATTATGGAAGCAACCAACCGCGGCGCCCACGAGGCCGGTGGCCGCTCCATCGGTCTCAATATCAGCCTGCCGCGCGAGCAAGAATCCAACCCTTATATTACCGAAGCACTCAACCTGGAGTTCCACTACTTCTTTATGCGCAAGCTATGGTTTGTGCAATTGGCCTGTGCTATCGTCGTTTTTCCCGGCGGTTTCGGCACCCTAGACGAATTGGCCGAAGTCTTAACTTTGATCCAGACCAGACGCAGCCAACCCATGCCCGTGGTCCTCTACGGCACCCAATTTTGGGATGAGGTGCTCAACTTGGAAGCATTGGAGCGCTGGGGCATGATCAGCCGCGAAGACTTAGACCTCTTATATCGCGCCAACGCGCCTCAAGACGCCTTTGACTACCTGCAAGAACATCTCAAGCTGCGGTCCACTTAAGGACAAGTCCGCTTGACAGCAGTCTCAATTCTCTTGCCGCACCACAAATATCGATCGCGCCGTCGCCTCATTGCCGCTGGCATCGCGCACCACAACCACCAATTCGTGCGCCCCGGCCGCCAGATCTTCTTCCACTAGATAACGCACGGCATCCTCGCCCGGATAGTATTCGCTAATCAGTTTGCGCCCATCCAATTCCATTACCACATCCTCTTCGCGCACAATACCCGAGCCTTTATCCTCGACCCGGGCAGACAAGAGTGGCCGCTTAATCTCCACCACCGCAGCTGCGGCCGGCCGCAGTCGCGCAATGGTCGGCGGCGTCAAATCGGCCAGCACCGCAAAACGACCAAAACGGCGTATCTGCGCTTTGACAACCCCGCCTTCTATATCCACATCATTGTCTACCAGCCCCCACTTGCCATTGGCGCTCGCCTCGTAAATTCCCAAACGCTCGGGATGAGAAATTCCTGCAGGATAACGCAATGCAATGGCAACTTTCTGGTCGAATGTCGTCCCATCAGGGCTCAGGGCATAGGCAATGCCGATATCTTGCAAATCTTCGGCCGCTTCGGGCTGCCACTTTTCGACCTGCGGAAAAAACAGTTTATAAGCGCTGTCTTGCGGAAAGTTCAGCGCTACGGCCCCATTATCAAAATCCAATTGCACAGCTTTAGTCGGGGTGACGGATCGCTGATCTAGCGCCAGCGCCATGCCTACTTCTGCTCCACTGGCGTAGCGAGCAACGATATCTAGCACCAGTGTCTCTCCCCCCGTGGGCATAAAAGGCGCAACTACCCGATACTGCCGCAGCCCCAATTGGCGCGGCACTAGGGGATGGTCGCGTTCTTTGTCGACGAGTTGGACCTGGGGGGGCTCCGCCAGCGCTTGATCGCTTTCTATAGTCACGGTGACAAAATCGGAAAAAATGCGACGCAGCACATTTAACTGCGGTTTGTCGGCATCTTTTTTTGCTGTCTGAGCCCAGGTGTGAAAATCACCTGCCCCAGCCTCGTCTTCAATCTCCAGGCGCCAGAAATTGGCCTCGACGGGTAACGGCATGCGGAATACCTTGGCAGTGGACAGGTGCTCCTCCTCAACCGTCTTCCACTTATCGCCCCGTTTGGAGTGGGCCAGTCGCGCCACCACCTGGGCATCGTCGGCATCGACTATCCTGCCTGTAGCATACCACGCATCTTCTTCGTGGTTAAGTTGCGCATCAATAAGAGCAGGAGGGGCATTGACGCGCAATTGCATGTGGACTCGACTTTGGTTGCCAGCAATGTCCTCGGCAACGACTTCTAACAGATGCAAACCCTTGTCCAAAAAGACCTCACCTGAATCCTTATCCACGCCGCAATGCAATAGGCCATCATCGCCGCGAGCGACAGAGTAGAAAGTCAGACGGTTGCCAGGAGCCCAGAACAGATTGTAGAACTGACCGCTGCCGCCTGGGTAGGACAAACGCGTCCGATCGAGGGCGACTTGATGTCTGTCGCCAATGGCAAAGCGATCATAACCGGCGGCAAAGAGAGACTCCCCATCCACGCTCAGCGCAGTGTAATAGGGCGCCAATTTATTGTCTGCCCCATCGGCGCGATCGTAGACCAGCACAGCAACCCCCAAACGTCCGTAGACCAGAGGAATTTCGGCTGCTACAAATTGCTTCGTCGGGGCGTCCCAACGCAAAGCCAGCGAAACCGGCTCATGACTCCCATTCACCGTGCTCCCGGGACCAAAGGGAATCAATGCAATTCGCTGCAAGGTCGGTGGCCGACTGTCCTCCAAAGTATAACCGTGCATGAGCGGATTGAGCGGCCGATTGGCCCCATCGCGCACTTCTAAATGCAGATGGGGCGGAACGCCACCGCTCCTACCACTCCAACCGATCAACTCCCCTCTCTTTACAACTAATGCATCCTCTGCAAACCACAAATTAACGCTGTATTGGGTCCGCGCCCGTTGAGCCTCTTCTACGGGTGCGGCCAATTTGGCCGCAAACCCCTCCAGATGAGCATAAACGACAAGGCGACCGTCCTCCAATTGCTGGTAGATCGCCCGCCCATATCCCCACGGAGAGGTGCGCAAGCGCACAATGCGACCATCGGCCACAGCGCGCACTTCATACCCGGTCTTACCCCAGGTCTTGAGGTCAATACCAAAATGAAAATAAGCGGCCCACTTCTCTCCAGATGCAGGCCGCGTCTCACCAAAGGATGAAGAAAGCGCCGCTTTGATCGAAAGCGGCCAATCCAACTCCTCTGCCTGCACCGGCTGCAGCCCGCCCGCCGTCAAGGCAAACAGCAATAGAATGATATGTTTAACCCTCAATCAAACCTCGCCATTTTCATAAATATGCAACGCAATATCATCCGCATCGATGCTAATATAGTGTAGAGGTTTTTCGGTCCAGGCTCCCGTATTAAAATAAGACATGCCCTCCCGTTCAACCACCATAGCGGCATGTGTATGACCGCAAGTCACCGCCGCAAACCCCTGACTCCGAGCCGCGCGCAGCGCATTATGCGCTACATGGTTACTGAACACACGGTAGAGAAACCCCCACTTCTTGGCGTAGCGAGCTACATGCACATTGGCAAAACCCAGCAGCTTGAGCAGATCGTGCAATTTGCGAAACACTTCTTTAAAAAGCCTATACTTGGGCATGACATTATCAAAGTCATCGCCGTGCATAATGAGCAAACGCTTGTCTATATGCCAGTGTTGCACAAACTGGATTTGCCCCGGGTTCTCTAAGGTAAAGGAGGCATCGTGATTGCCGTAGACCCACACTATGGGACGCCGGTGCGATTCGTCGACTAACCTCTGCAAGACCGCCTGATGTGCGCTGCTGAGCGGATAGCGTGGATCGTCTATTATATCGCCGTTGAGAATGAGTTGGGCGCCTGTGGGCAACGCCTCCAACCAGGCGAGGAACTCAGCGTCGTGAAAATAGTCAGATCCCAAATGTAAATCGCTGACAATAAAAGAATTTATGTCCCTGCTCCTTGCTGCGAATGGAAAGCATCAGTAAAATAACTTGAAAGCTATGAATAATAAAAATACTAGCAGGCAAATGTGCAAAGAGGAACGCCTCGAGACGTTGCTGGCTCACTTGGAGCAATTATTGCCCGACATAACCCAGCGCGCCGCCTTCCGCCAGGGCATGCTCACCCCCCCGCCTACCTGTTTGCGTCTCAATCCACTCATGCACCCGGCCGCGAATCTACGCCAGATCCTGGCCGACCAGAACCACCAAGTTCCCTGGTGCGCCGACGCTTTTGTCCTCTCTGACTGCTCAAAACCTTTAGGGCTCGCTCTCGAACACCTGCTGGGCGCGTTCTATATCCAGGCCAAAGCCACCACCCTGGCCACTACTGCCCTGAATCCGCAACCCGGCGAAACAGTGCTCGACATGGCCGCCGCCCCGGGCGGCAAAGCCACACACATCGCTGCCGCCATGCGCAATACCGGCCTGCTGGTGGTCAACGAACCCCAGCGCAAACGCCTGCCCTCCCTGGTCGGCAACCTAGAACGCTGCGGGGTCTCCAACACCATCGTCATCCAGGCTTCAGGTGCCCTGTTAGGACGCTACTTCCACAATTACTTCGACCGCGTCCTACTAGATGCACCCTGCAGCGGCGACGGCATCCTATGCAAGAACCAAGCCCTGCTCAATTATTGGTCACCTGAAGACGCCTGCCACCGCGGCCAACAGCAAGCGGGCCTGCTGCGCGCTGCCTTCCACACCCTCAAACCCGGAGGTACCCTCGTCTACTCCACTTGCTCACTCTCACTGGAAGAGAACGAAGAGGTGCTACTGGCCTTGCTAAAACGCTATCCCGACCTGGTAGAGATCCTACCTATAGGAGGAATTGCTCCAACTCCACTACCGACCGAGTTAGCTGCCAAATACCCCCCAGAATTTGCTCACTGCCGCCGCGTCTGGCCCCACCTACACAACACCGAGGGCGCCTTCGTAGCTAAGATCCGCAAAAGCGGAGAAACTACTTGGCCCAAAACCGAAAGCGACGCCAATGCATGGGAGACCCCACCCAATACGGATACCACGGACGAACGCCAATACCTGGAAACACAATGGCAATTTACCCTGCCTATACCCGACGGACAGATTCTGAGACGCCACCGGCGCCATCTCTATCTGCAGCCACACCTAACTGCGGCTTTCCAGACCCATCTCCCCTTCTATGTGCGCTCCGGCATGCGCGTCGCCCGCCAGCACAAAACGCACTATTACCTCACGAACCAGTCCGCCACCCTATGGGGACACACCATGCAGCGCCCCCACCTGGAACTATCCTGGCCCCAGGTCCAACAACTCTTCCACGGCGAAGCGCTCCACTTCGACGAACCACTCCCCCTCAAAGGAGAGTTCCTATGCCGCTTTGGCCCCTGGTCTATCTGCCGCGCTCAGATAAACTCCAACGGCAACGAAATAACAGGCATGTTACCGCAAGAACTGCACCGTCGCGAACTCCACAAACTAACCTAATCCACAAATGTTTTCGTACTTACCTGCAAAATTTCACAGCGCCCTCTCACTTGCAATTTTCCTCCTAATCCTATTCTCTCAGACTGCCCCCACCCTGCCACAAACCACCGCCCACCCAACCTGGCAAAAAGGCGTAACCTACGCCACGCCATCCGCCAGGCCCACCAAGTAGGCCTCAAAGTCATGCTAAAACCGCATATATGGCTACAAGATCGCAGCGACGAAAAATGGCGCGGCGCCATACGGGGTTTACTCCACAGCGCAAACCGGCAGAACAGGTGCTGGCCGAATGGTATGGGAAACCTGTTCCCACCTAATAGGCCTTATTCCTTAGTTTTGCCCCCGAAATAAGGCGCTATCCCTCCAAATGCCCTCTCTCCTCCCGCTAGTGGAACTTTTTTCACACCAGTTCAGCACTATTTTCCCCCTTTTTTTTTAGCGCAGATATTTTCCTTCTACATCTTGTATCTCCTGCCCCTAGCGCCGCAAGATAGCGCGATTATTCCTACAAAAAAACACTTGGTATTACATTGTATTTTAATAAAATTTTAACAATTTAAGTATCTGTTTATTAACAATTTATTTCTATTTGATAAATTTTCCTATAACGCCTGGCACGGGGCTTGCGATAAGAGAAGCAGACAGGTCATCCTCCCTGTTTTAAGGGATCCGAAGGCAAAGGCCTCCCCCCTCTTCCGTCTGTCTCTCCTCGCGCAGACGGAGCCTTCGGGTCCCACTTTTAATCCTTGGAGATCAACACTTATGAGACCTTACACTGGGGAGCAATAGCTATGGACCCCATTCTCGACATGCCAGCGGAACGCGATACCGTGAACCGCGTTTACTGCTACGAAAATAGAATTCGCTTCTACATATTGGTCATCGGCCTCTGCGCGCTTTCAGCACTGTTCATAGAACTAACGGCTCAACAGGCCGAGCGCTTAGAAAGCTATACCCAACGCCAATTGGAAGCCGTTGCCGAAGCCCAACCCCGGGTCCACCCCCCTAAATAAAACGACTGTAAAAGGAGAATCGTGATGAGCCTACGTTGGTACACCTCACAAATGAATATCCTGCCCCTTGAAAGCAAAAAACGCTTAACCCTGCAACTCATGCGCTCAGTGCGACGCGGCGACCTCCCCTCCAGGAAGGAGTGGAAGTCCACTATCCAACGCGCCGGCGGAATGCATTTCCGCTGACCCTATCCACTGAACGCAATGACCAGGGGGCGTCGTCTTCACGGCAGAAGACGACGCCCCCTTTTTCTTTGCCCTGGCCGCCAGCGCCCCTTACGCCCGCTCTTCTCCCCCCGCCCAGCGCGGAAATAATTCGTGCTCTATCTGCAGCAGATTGCACACCCGCCCCGCAATAAAATCGCCCAGATCGTCAAAATTCGTTGGCTTCTGGTAGAATGCCGGCATCGCCGGCAAGACGATCGCTCCCGCTTCTGCCACCGCCGTCAGATTGCGCAATTGGATCAGATTGAGCGGTGTTTCCCTGGGCACTAACACTAGAGGCCGGCGCTCCTTAAGCGCCACGTCGGCAGTGCGCTCGATCAAATTGGTTGACGAGCCGTGGGCAATACCGGCCAACGTCTTCATCGAACAAGGCACCACCACCACGCCGTCAATCGACACCGAACCGCTGGCGATGGTAGAGGCCAGATCGTTGAGGCCGTATTCCCGCAAGGTGCCGTTGCGCACCTCAGCGCCATAGAGCCGCACCAAAAATTCGTCGACCGACTCGCTGGCGGGATCAAAACCCAATTCCTCGTGCAGTAAATAACGTCCGTATTTGGAGAGGACCAGATGGACGCCATGGCCCAAAACAAGCAGGGCGCGCAGCAAACGGCCGGCGTAGAGCGCCCCACTGGCGCCCGTCACCGCAACAATGACCTGCTTGGGTCGCATCTCACCCGTTCTCGCGCTGGGCCAGGTGTTCCCGTCCGGCCTGCAAGGTCTCGATAATGGCGTCTACATCGTAGATGCAACCGCCCCAGGTACCGCCGCCAACATTCTGCAGGGCGGCCCACAGACGGGTGTCGTCCGGCAGTAATTCTTCCGGCGCCAGATCGTCGCGTGGATCGCGACCTGCCAATATCTTCGTTCCCTGCTCGGCACCAAACTCCTCGTCACCGTGGCCTACCAGGTCGATTGAGCCGCGCATATTCTCGCGATCGACAACGATTTCTATCAGGTCGCCCTGGCGCAATCTGCCGATCGGCCCCCCGGCCAGCGCCTCTGGACCGATATGACCGATGCAAGCGCCGGTAGAAAAACCCGAAAAGCGCGCGTCGGTGAGCACGGCCACGTGTTTGCCGTAGTCGAGATATTTGAGCGCCGTAGTGATCTGGGCGATTTCTTCCATGCCCGAACCCATCGGCCCACAACTGAGCAGCACCATGACGTCGCCGGCTTTGATCTGCTGTGCCTTGAGCGCGGCCATAGCCGCCTTTTCGGTAGTAAAAATTTTGGCCGGGCCCTTATTGCGATAGACCCCGTCCTTATCGACCACCGCAGGATCGATGGAGGTACTTTTCACCACTGAACCTTCCGGCGCTATATTTCCAGCGGGAAAACACACCGTACTGGTCAGCCCCTTACCACGGGCCCGATCCGGCGCCATAATTACATCGTCGGGGTCGACCCCATCCAATTCTTGCAATTTCTGGCGGAACTGCTGACGCCGCTGACAGCCCTCCCACCAATCGAGATTTTCGCCAATAGTCGCACCCGTCGCCGTGATCGCCCTCTCCTCGAGCAACCCCAAGCGCCGCAAATGCAACATGACCTCGGGCACGCCGCCGGCCAAAAATGCCCGCACCGTCACATGGTATTCGGGACCGTTAGGCAGCACATCTACCAAGCGCGGCACCTGGCGGTTGACCTGGTCCCAGTCGGCCACCGTCGGCCGCCGTCGGCCGGCTGCATAGGCGATGGCCGGCACGTGCAGAATAAGATTGGTCGAGCCACCAAAGGCCGCATGCACGACCATAGCGTTGTGCAAAGCTGCATCGGTCAATATATCATTGGAAGTGATACCGGCCGTCTCCAACTGCATCAAAGCGCGCGCTGAACGCACCGCCATATCGTGCCACACCGGCTCGCCCGACGGGGACAGCGCAGAGTGTGGCAGCGCCAGACCCAATGCTTCGGCCACCACCTGGGAAGTAGCCGCCGTGCCCAAAAACTGACAGCCGCCGCCCGCCGTGGCGCAGGCGCGACAGCCTAGGTCATTGACCTCGTCGCTGGTCATTGCGCCGTGCGCCAACCGTACGCCCACCGATTGGATGCGCCCGGCGTCTTCGCCCTGCTCCGGCGGCAGGGTCACACCACCGGGCACCACTACCGCCGGCAAATCGCGCACCCCGGCCAGGGCAATCATAATGGCCGGCAACCCCTTATCGCAGGTGCCTACCCCCATAACCCCCCGGCGGGTAGGCAGCGAGCGCACCAGGCGACGAAACACCACCGCCGCGTCGTTGCGGTAAGGCAGGCTGTCGAACATGCCCGTCGTACCCTGAGTGCGCCCATCGCACGGATCCGAACAATGGGCGGCAAAGGGAATGCCACCCAAGCGCTGAATCTCTTTTGCCGCTGCCTCGACCAATAAACCCACTTCCCAATGTCCGGTGTGGTATCCCAGCGCGATCGGCTGCCCGTCCGGGGCGCGCACGCCGCCCAAAGTGCTGAGGATAAGAAACTCTCTGCGCCCCAACTCTGCCGGATTCCAACCCATACCCGCATTCTGGCTAAAACCGAAAAGATCGCCGCTGGGGGCGTTGACTACCTGCTCAGTCTGCAGCGGCAATTTGCCCGCTGGGCCGGGTGCCCGGGTGCGGATCTGGTAAATATCCTCGCTGTCGGCCCCAACAATGTCATCAAAACTGATGGTGCGGCTGTCGTTCATAATTGTCCAATTCCTTTGCCAAAAATCAATAAATCCGCCACAATAAACGCCAAATACAGCACGCTGATAATACTGTTCACCGTCTGAAACGCCATGCCTACCTTAGCCATATCCCCTCCGCCAACCAGCCTGTGTTCGTAGACCAATAGAGCGGCAACAACAACCACACCGACAAAATAAATTGCATTTAATCCCATCATCGCGCCCACAACAGCCCACAGTCCCACGGCGAGCACGTGCAACACGCGTGCCAGGTGCAAAGCCCGCTGGACCCCAAACCGCACCGGAATTGAATGCAGTTCCGTTTCCACGTCAAAATCGTAGTCCTGGCAAGCGTAGATAATATCAAATCCAGCTACCCAGGTCAGTACCGCGGCGCCCAAGAGAACCGGCACCAAATCAAAGGTACCGCTAACCGCAATCCAGGCCCCCAGCGGGGCGCCACCCAAACTCAATCCCAACACCAGATGCGAGGCCCAGGTAAAACGTTTGGTCAGCGAATAAAACAGCAATACCGCCAAGACCAGCGGCGACAGGTATAGACACAGCGGATTGAGCCGATAAGCAGCCAATATAAATAAGGCGGACGAAAGCACCACAAAGAAAGTGACGGCTTGCGGCGAAACCATAGCGCGCGGCAATTCGCGATTCTGGGTGCGCGGATTGGCTGCGTCTATCTGTCGATCCACTAATCGATTAAAACCCATCGCCGCACTGCGCGCTCCAACCATGGCCAGGGCGAGCCACCCCACTTGCGCCAGTGTTATGCCATTGTGCACCGCTGCCAAAGCGGCCCCGCTAAAGGCGAAGGGCAAAGCAAAAACACTGTGCGAAAACTTAATCATACGGCCGTAGACCGCGACCGCGTTGAACAGTCCCATGGTCATATCTCTTAACCGCGATCGAAAAAACGCAATTCCGGTATCTCTTCGATCAACTCGTATTTATGGGCAAGCCTAAAAAATTCCTCTAAGCCAGCAACCTCATCCTTGCCTAAATCGAAACAAATATGCTGAGTCAAATAGCGCTCGTAGACCTCGGCACTACCACCGCGCTCTGTACTAAAGCGCTGCGCAATCTCGCCAACCTGCCCCTCCCCCACGCGCCGAGCCTGTATCAACTGCTCTACTTGTTCGCCGCTCAACACCCCCTGTCGTCCGGCCCAGAAAGCAAAAACAAAAGGCAATCCGGTCAATTCCATCCATTCCCGCCCCAAATCGACGCTGCGGTAGGTAGAATCCAGTTCTCTAAAAACCGCATCACCGATGAGCAACGCCGCGTCCGCCGCAGCCAACATGCGCGGTAAATCTGGCGCCATTTCCACTACTTCAGGTTTTAAGCCATATTTTTCGCGCAGCAGAATATGCAAGAGCACAATTGAGGTGCGCGAACTCCGGTCCAGTGCCAGGCACCGAATATCGGTGATTTCGCCGCGCAAAAACAGGCGCACAGTCAAAACATCGCCGCGCGTGGCGATGGCAATATCGGGAACGATGTAGTAGGGATCGGAACTGCGGGCGTATTCGATGGAGGGAATGAGACCAACATCGGCGCATCCCGTGCGCAGATTGTCAGCGCAGGCCGAGGGCACCGCGTAACTCAAGTCGAAATCCCCGCCGCTCTGCTCTTCCAGGGCCGCGGTCAGGGGACGCGTATTGAGAAATTCCACCGCCCCCAGGCGCACCCTCATGCAGGCACGGCCTTTCTCAGGGCATCCATGTATACCGGCGCCTTGACGAACTCGTAGCGCGTATTGCGCCGCCGGGGTTCATAACCGGCCTGGCGAATGAGCCATTCCATGGTGTCCAACGACATATCGTTGGTGTGGCTGGTGCCGGCAGCGCTGACCACATTTTCTTCCAGCATGGTCGAACCAAAATCGTTGACTCCGTAGCGCAGGCTGATCTGCGCAATTTTGGCGCCCTGCGTCACCCAAGAAGCCTGGAAACTGTGGAAATTGTCGAGGAAGAGGCGCGCCACAGCCACAGTGCGCAAGTGATCGTAGCCGGTAGCCTTCTCGCCATTCCAGCGCGATGCATCGGCGCCCAAATCGGTGTGATCGGGCTGAAAATTCCAAGCGATGAAAGCAGTAAAGCCGCCCGTCTCGTCCTGCAAATCGCGCAGATACTGCAAATGTTCCAAGCGCTGGTCGATGGTCTCCACATGTCCGTACATCATGGTGGCGGTAGTGCGCATGCCCAAATTGTGGGCGCTGCGGTGCACTTCGAGCCACTCGGCGCTGCGGTCCTTGCGAAAGCCGATAATATCGCGCACCTCGTCGACCAGAATCTCGGCACCGGCACCGGGTATTGAATCGAGGCCGGCCGCATAGAGACGCTTGATGGTCTCTTCCAACGACAGGCGCGACAAATGGGCGATGTAGATAATCTCCGTGGCCGACAGGCAATGCAATTGCACCTGGGGATAGCGCTGGCTGATGGCGCCCAACAATTCCTCGAAGTAGTCGAGGCGCAATTTGGGATTGAGGCCGCCCTGCATGAGAATTTCGCACGATTTGGCCTCGGCGCCGCCAAAGGCAACCAATTCGTCGATCTTGGCGAAGATTTCTTCGTTGGGCAGCACGTAACCCTCGGTCGAACCGGGCGGGCGATAGAAGGCGCAGAAATCGCATTTCACCCAGCATACATTGGTGTGGTTGATATTGCGCCCAACATTGTAGGTAACGAGGTCTTCGGGATGTTTGCGCCGCCGCACAAAATCGGCCAGCATGCCCAACTCGGCTACATTGGGATGGGCGAAGAGGCGCTGGGCGTCTTTTATATTAATGCGCTCATCTGCGTAGATTTTGGCGGCGATATCTTGAATCATAAGGTTCTCTGCAAGCGGGGGTTAACCTGCGGCTTCTTCCAGCAGTTCGCCGCTGCGCGCGACGATATTGTAGAGACTGTCGCGCTCCACCGGTTCGCGCCCGGCTTCGACGATGCGGTCGAGCAAGGCCTTTTGCGTCAAGCGCTGCTGCGTTTCTTCGTAATTGGCCCGGGTAATTTCGTAGTCCATGATGGTACCATCGATATCGTTGGCCCCGTACCACAACGCCGTCTGCGACACTTCGATGGTGTTCATGATCCAAAAGGTCTTGATATGGGGGAAATTGTCGAGCATGAGTCGCCCCACGGCAATCTCTTTCAGATCCAGGCAACCGGAAGGACCGCGCAAATCTTCCAACTCGGTGCGCTCGGGATGGAAAGAGAGCGGTATATAGGCCAAAAAACCCCCGGTCTCGTCCTGTATTTCGCGCAGGCGGCTAAGGTGGTAGACTTTCTCCTCCGTATTTTCGATATGGCCGTAGAGCATGGTCGCGTTGGAGGGCAGGCCGACGCTATGGGCGGTAGCGGCGATGCGCAACCACTCCTCCGAATCGCTCTTAGTCCAGAACAAATCGCCCTGCACCCGGTCGCTGAAGACTTCGGCGCCGCCGCCAGGCAAACTTTCGAGGCCCGCCTCCTTCATATCTGTCAGCACCTCTTCCAACGGCTTTTTGGCAATGCGCTGGATCTGTGCCACCTCGATCATAGTGAACGCCTTCAGGTGGGCCTGAGGACGCGCCTCCTTCATGGCTCGCAGCACGTCGAGGTAATAGGAATAGGGTAGTTTGGGATTGACCCCACCGACCATGTGAATCTCGGTGATGGGGACCTCGGCGTAATCGCGGATGCGCGCCTGAATCTGTTCGGGCTCCAGTACGTAGCCGCGCTCGTCTTTAGGTTTAACGTAAAAAGAGCAGAAACGACAAAATTTATTGCAGATGTTAGTGTAGTTGATGTGTTGGTTGCGCACGTAGTAGGTCGCATCACCGTGGTGGCGCTGCCGCACTATATTGGCCATATAACCTAACGTCGCCAGGTCGTTGCAGGCGTAGAGCCTGAGTCCGTCGGCGGCGCTGAGGCGTTCCTCAGCCACTACTTTGCGGTAAATATCGGCCAGCCCGGCCCGCTCGATGAGGTCCTCGAAAATCACCTACTCGCTCCTCCTAAAATCAATGAAACCCAATACATAATACCAATCCCCTGCCGATTAGTCAACCGGCTTGCGCCCCTGGTAAACATGGGCAATTCCCAGGGTCAACGCCGTGGCTTTCGTCTCTACAAAACCGGCCTCTTCCATAAGCTCCAAAAAAGCCCGCCCCTGCGGAAAAAAGCCCACCGACTGCGGCAAATACGCATACGCCGCCCTATTGCCCGAAATCAAGCCGCCCACCAACGGCAGGACCCGCTTAAAATAAAATCCGTAAACTTGTTTGAACAGCGGCCACGTGGGTTCGGAAAAATCCAATATCAGCATCTCTCCACCCGGTCTTAGCACCTGCCATGCCTGTGCCAACCCAGCTGCAATAGAACCAAAATTGCGCACCCCAAAAGCCACCGTAACTAGATCAAAACACTCGGCTCGAAACGGCAATTGCTCCGCATCTCCCCCCAGCAATACTACCGGTGGTTGCCGGCCTACCACCTTATTCTTGCCCAACCGCACCATATTCAAGGCGACATCCGCCCCCACCACCCACTGCACCCCCAAACGTCCCACCGCCAACGCAAAGTCTCCGGTACCAGTCGCCAAATCCAACACCCGCTCCGGCTTTTTTAAACGCACCTTGCTCAACGCCCGCCGGCGCCAATAAACATCTATCCCGCCGCTCAAAAGGTGGTTGAGTAAATCATAGCGCCCGGCAATACCATTAAACATCTCCTGGATGCGCCGCTTGCGCTCTATTATCTTATCGTTAGTATCCATATAGGTAACTACACGAGAAGCTATCCCATAGCCCAACCCTGTCAATAGATCACTCACATGCCCTCTGAGAAAAATCAGCGCTCTATAACCGCCTCCTACGCCCGTGGCATCGTCGCCAGCCTCACCGAAGGCGTGCTGGTCATCGACGAAGAGGCTTATATCAAAGTCTTCAACCAGGCCCTCCTCGACATGTTGGGGCTCCCCATAAAAAGGGACCTGCGCCCCCAGGACGTCTTCGACTTGACCAGCGAACTGTACCGCACCATCACCCGCGCGCTCCAGGGCGATCCGGTGCGCGACGAGGACATTCACTACCGCCGCCCCGACGAATCCCACGCCTGGCTGCGCTGCAATGCCACCCAGCTCCAGGACGCCACCCAGAGCCCGCCCGGCACCATTGTCACTATAAAGGAGATATCCGACCTCAAGCGCGCCGAGCGCGAAATCTGGCAAATCGAGAAAATGAGTGCCCTGGGCCGACTAGCCGCCTCCGTCGCCCACGAGATTGGCAATCCCCTGGGCGCCATCGACATCCAATTGCAATTGCTCCAGGAGGATACTGTTGACACCGAGCAATTGGTCGAGAACATGCACCGTCGGCTCAACATCGCCCGCAGCGAGATGCGGCGGCTAGAAGGCATTGTGCAAAATTTCTTGCGCTTTTCGCGCCCTCCCGCTCTGCACCTGCACCAAATGGACCCCAACGACCTCTTGCGCCACATCCACGCGCTTGTCGCCCCAGAAGCCAAAGAGCGCCACATAGATTTGCTGCTCGATCTGGCGGACGAATTGCCGCTCATAACAGTCGACGAAAACCAATTGAGCCAGGCCCTGCTCAACATCCTCATCAACGCCTTCCAGGCCGTCGATGCCCAGCCGCAGGTCGTACTGCACTCTCTGCTAGACCGCTCCGTCCCCGAAGTCGTGCTCGAGATTCGCGACAATGGCGCGGGGATTTCTACCGAGCGCCTGGAACAGATTTTTGAATTTTACTATACTACCAAGGACGGCGGCACGGGTCTAGGCCTCTCTATCGCGCAGCGCATTGTGCACCAGCACGGCGGTACTTTAGACGTCGACAGCGAAGAAGGAGAAGGCACGACCGTAGCCATCCGCCTTCCCTGTGAACCCATCACCTATAGCTAAACGGCCACACGCGCACTATATGACAGAAAACGACATCCACATCCTCATCGCCGACGACGAAATATTCATCCGCGAAGGCCTCCAGGAAGCTTTGCACAAGCCCGGCTTTGTTATCGACACGGCCGACGACGGCCACCAAGCCTGGGATAAAATACAGGCGCGCCGCTACGATCTCGTCATCCTCGACCTGCGCATGCCCGGTCCCAGCGGCCTGGAATTGCTCGACGAAATTAGCGACCAATTTCCCGACATGTTGACTATCATCCTCACGGCGCATGGCAGCATCTCCACTGCAGTCGAGGCCATGCGCAAAGGGGCCTACGATTTCATTAGCAAACCCGTCGACATCGCCCATTTGCGCCTGCTCATCGACCGGGCCGTGGAGCGCATTGAACTGACAGAAGAAAACCGCAAACTCCACGGCCAGCTCGAAAACCAGGATGCCTTCCGCAAAATAGTACGCCGCAGTCCAGCCATGCAGGAGACCACCAAAACCCTCAAACAGATCGCCATGTCGGATGTCCCCGTGCTCTTGCGCGGCGAGACCGGCGTCGGCAAAGAATTGATCGCCCGCATCCTGCACGACCGCAGCAAGCGCCACCAGGGTCCTTTTGTAGCGGTCAACTGCGGCGGTTTCACCGAAGAACTGTTTTCCAGTGAGATCTTTGGCCACGTCAAGGGAGCCTACACTGGCGCCCACGCCGACCGCCCCGGCCGTTTTGCCCTAGCGGAAGGGGGCACCCTGCTGCTCGACGAAATCGGCGAAGTGCCGGCCAAAAACCAGGTCGAATTGCTGCGCGCCCTCGAATCGCACGAATACCAGCCACTGGGAGACTCGCGGGTCCATCACGCCGATGTGCGCATTATTGCCGCGACTAACCGCGACCTAGAGCAGGCCGTGGCGCAGGGCACTTTCCGCGAAGATCTCTATTACCGGCTCAATGTCGTGCCCGTCGATATCCCCCCTTTGCGCCAGCGCCAAGAGGATATCCCTCTCCTGGTCGAGATGTTTCTGGAAGAGTCTTGCCGCGCTCAGAATCAGGCGCGCAAACAGGTGAGCCCAGCAACCATGGACCGCCTGATCAACCATCCCTGGCCTGGCAATGTGCGCGAATTGCGCAACCTCACCCAACGCTTAGTCGTTATCTGCCCGCAGAAAACCATCTTGCCTTCCCATCTGCCCGGCACTCTGGGCGAACCCGCGCCTGAAGAAAGCCAATTCACTATCTCTCTGGGCAGTTCTATTGAACATGTCGAAAGTGAGCTAATTCGCCAAACGCTCGAACGCATTACTTCCAATCGCCGCAAAGCAGCCGCTATCTTGGGTATTAGCGTGCGCTCTCTGCAGTACAAGATTAAGCAGTACGATATTAAGTGATCACCAAATTAAACTCACCCATTGAACTCTATGCAAACTTTGCATTTTTTCCCTATCCTCGCTTTTCATGGCCTTATTTTATTTTCTTATTTTATTTTTAAGTCTCTATTATTAAACAACTTAAAGATTACGACCTCCCGCCTGGTACCGAATTTGCACCCTCTGGTTATGAAGTTTTATAGGATCGTAAAAAAGTCTGGAAACAGCAGTTGGGAACTATTTTCTCGGCGCCTTTAAACCTCTGGCAATATTGAACAAGAACAGGTTTTTCCAGATAGTGTAACAAAACAAATACACGGCGACATTCGATAACGCAAAAGTGCGCCGCAATATTTGCACTTTTGCCGTTTCTCTGCCGTAAGTTTTTGGAATAGAGGCCATTTTGAGTACAGCCTACGCCGGATTCTCTGCTACGGATGCAAAATTTGCACAAAATGGCGTGACTTCAGTAGCTGATATCATCGCCCCCGAACTCCTGGTACCCCGCCTGAGCGCCGACAATAAAATCGGTGCCATTAAGGAACTGGTGGATCGGCTCCACGCCCATGGCGTCGTCGCCGATAGTCTCAGTTTCTTCCAGTCTGTCCTGGAGCGAGAAACGCTGCAAAGCACCATTCTCAGCGGCGACGTGGCTATCCCGCACGCGCGCAGCCGCACCGTTAACCACCTAGGCATGGCGCTGGGCATCGCCCCACAACCGCTCGACTTTCCCTCCGGCGACGAACGCCAGGCCATCCGTTTAATCTGTCTCATCGCCGTTCCGGCTCACGAGCCACTATCTTATCTTTCCCTGCTCAGCACCGTAGCCCATACTTTTAGCAACACCGAATTAAAGAACACCCTCTTGCAAGTCGATTCATCTAAAGAACTGTATCACCTTTTGTCCTCTCATCCACCATCAAACATACAGTGAGAAAGAGGTAGAAATGGCGTACACTATGCAGGAAGTTCTACACGACGAAGAGAGCACCCTACGACTCTACTTCGACGATATTGCCGAATCCAAACCACTATCGCGCGAAAAAGAAGTAGAACTGGCCGCTCTCATCAAAGAAGGCGATATGCAGGCCCGCGACCAATTAGTCCAGGCCAATCTGCGCTTCGTCATCGACGTGGCCAAAAACTACCAGAACCGCGGCCTCTCCCTCTCCGACCTGATCAGCGCCGGCAATGTGGGCCTTTTGACCGCAGCCGAACGTTTTGACGGCACCAAGGGATATAAATTCATTTCCTACGCCGTGTGGTGGATCAAGCAATCTATCCTGCAGACCATAGCCGAACACGCCCGCACCGTACGCCTGCCGCTCAATAAACTGAGCCTGCTCAAAGACATTTCCAAAGTCTCGCGCCAATTGGGCCAGGGCCGCGACAGCGAACCCAAGATCGAAGAGATCGCCGCCGAACTCGACGTGCCGGCCCAGGAAGTGCTCGACACCATGCTGAGCGCCCGCACCGTGCGCTCGCTCGACGAAACCTTTGAAGACGACGACGAACGCAACCTGCTCAATATCCTCTCCGACGAGAACCAGGACTCTCCCGACACCGAAGTGCTGCGCGATTCCGCTCGCGAACAGCTCGAGGGCGTGCTCAACAGCCTCGACGACCGCGAACTGCGCATCATCCGCCTCTACTTCGGTCTCGACGGCAACGAAGCCCTCACCCTGGAACAAATCGGTGGTTTGATGAACGTGACCCGCGAGCGCGTGCGCCAACTCAAGGAGCTG
>Ga0114996_10002429_pt1 | contig 24176 bp, 17 predicted proteins | sample ArcticOcean_MG_C_4_FD_87039 | JGI IMG/M metagenome (GOLD analysis project Ga0114996, IMG submission 87039) | Marine microbial communities from western Arctic Ocean - ArcticOcean_MG_CB4_134 | ecosystem: Environmental > Aquatic > Marine > Oceanic | place: Arctic Ocean: Canada Basin | collected... | reverse complement strand
TTCGTCAGTAGATGCTGGAACTGACGCACGTATTCGTCAAGCCCTCAAGGAACTAACTGAGGGTCAGACCACGATCATCATTGCCCACCGGCTTGGATCACTTCAGCACGCCGATGAAATTCTGGTGCTCGACGATGGCCGAATAATCGAACGGGGCAATCACGACGAGTTGTTAGGCCAAAATGGTCACTACAAACAACTGTGGGATCTTCAACAGGGCCGTGGTGTGGAGGAGAGAGAATAATGGCTACTTCTTCGAGCAATACCTCGCCAAAACAACAACCAAAACGACAAAGGCCAGCGAACGCAGAAGAAGAGCACTCGAATCTGAACGAATCGGACGAGGAGATGTTCGCCCAGCTCGACAGTACAGTTTTCAAGCGATTTTTCTACTACGCTTCACCGTACAAAAAAGAGATGCTCGTAGCCACCTTGGCGGTAATCGGTTTTACGTTCGCAAATCTTGCTGTACCTCTGCTCGTGAAATTTGGTATCGACAGCGCTATTGGTAACGAAAATTCAAACCTCCTGAGAGTTATTGCCATTTCAATGGTCGGAGTCGCCGCTGCCTACTGGTTCACGAACTACTTACAGAGCGTGCTGATCACAAGAGTCGCTCTTACGGTGCTTTATGACATCCGAGCCGACATGTTTCTTCAACTCCAACGGTTGGCGTTATCGTTCTCTGATAAAACTCCAATCGGGGCGCTGATGGCGAGAATGTTCGGTGATGTGGGCGCACTCCAAGAAATGCTCGAATCTTCGATTGAAATCATTGGTGACCTGCTGACTCTCGTCGGCATCGTCGTGATTTTACTTTTGCTCGATATCCAACTAGCACTGTTCACTCTTGCACTTGTTCCAGCGCTATTCTTGATTCGTGTGATTTGGCAACCATTCGCTAGGCGCGCATTTTTGAGAATGCGTCGAAACTCATCGATAGTAGGGGTGTATCTCGACCAAAACGTAACAGGTATCCGTGTTGTTCAAGCGCTTAACAGGCAACAAGAAAATACCGGAATAATGGGCGGTAAAGTAAGTACATTCTTCTGGTCGTCGGTGCGTGCTTCACGACTCGGTGGAGTGCTATTGCCTACGGTCGAATTGATGACCGGTACTGCTTTGGCGATCGTGTTGATTGTAGGGGGGGGGCGGGTACTTAGTGAATCGATTCAAATCGGCACGATGGTTGCATTCTTGCTTTACGTCCAAAGATTTTTTGAACCGATTCGCACTTTGACTATGCACTACGCTGCACTTCAAAGAGCTGTTGCTTCAGGTCACCGTATATTCGAGTTATTGGATATTCCTTTGGATATCTCCGATAAACCAGATGCCAAATCGATAGGTGATGTGGATGGAAGGGTCGAGTTCAAAAATGTCACGTTCGGCTATGACGCTGGAAGGCCGATTCTGCACAATATTAGTTTTGTCGCTGAACCCGGCCAGACAATTGCGTTAGTCGGACCCACCGGATCAGGAAAAACTTCGATCACGGCACTAGCTCACCGGTTTTATGACGTGCAACAAGGATCTATTTCAATCGATGGGCAAGATATCAGAAATGTAACTCAGGAGTCGATCGGACGTGTGATGGGTATGGTTTTACAAGAACCATTCCTGTTCTCAAAATCTGTGTTGGAGAACGTCGGTTACAACACCGAAAATGCAACCCGTGAAGACGTCGTATCTGCTTGTAAGATCATCGGTGCACACGACTTCGTGATGCAACTCGACGAAGGCTATGACACGACTCTAGAACAGCGTGGTTCGAACCTGTCTGTTGGGCAGCGTCAACTATTGAGCTTTGCTAGGGCTTTGGTCGCTGATCCAAAAATACTTGTATTGGACGAAGCAACTGCGAATATCGACAGTTACACCGAACGAATTATCCAGGATGCACTGAAGAAGCTGCTTGAGGGTCGTACAGCACTGGTTATCGCTCACCGACTCTCGACGATTCGTAACTCAAACCAGATCATCGTCGTGCAAAATGGCGAGATCATCGAAAAAGGTACTCACGATGAGTTAATTTACGCGACTGGGCTCTATGCTCAACTGTGGCAAACGAACTACACGTCGTTCGATGACATAGCGGACAATGCTGACGACATGACTAGTGCTCCGGTTAGCAGCACCTAATCGCAATAGTTCGTGTGCATGCCAATCATTGTCTATTTGATCGAAACCAATGGCATTAGAAGTCGTGACGGCATTTCGGAATTGTGGAACACCGTCTGTTTGGCGATCTTCAGTTCGGCATCAGACCAGAAATCTTTACCAGTGTTGTGATTTCTATCGAAGTTCGGGAAGTCGGAGCTCGACACATCAAGCCGGAGACTTTGTCCAGGCTGTAATTCGATTCCTACTGGGTTAAGTTTAATTGTGTATTTATATGGAGTGCCTGGCTCCAACAGCATTTCTTCATCGAATCCATCACGGTATCTAGCTCGCATGATCCCGTAAGTGAGATTTACTGCTAGTCCGCTCTTTTCTACAACAACGAGCTTGGCTGTCCAATCAGTATCAAGGGCATCTGAAGTCGCCCACAATTCCAATGCGACGGGGCCTATAAATCTTGTTGGCGATTCAAATGGTTCAGTTTGGTACACCAATACGTCGATTCGGCTGTCCAGCGGCTTTTGGTCGCGTGGCATCGCCTGGGCATCAACATCCATCACGCTCATAACAGGATTGCGTGGATCGTAGGAATATGTATCGGGGTTTTCCGAGGATGGCTGGTCGTTAGACAGCGAGCCATCGCCGTGTGGAGTGTTGGCTGAACCGTTGCTATGCAGATAGTACGGTACCGTTTCAGCTCGGTTTAAAGGCCACTCGTTTTCGAACGTCCACTCGTTCGCTCCGAGTATGAACAGTTTTACCCCAGGTTCAGTGCCAATTCCGTCATCGATCCCTTTAAACTGGTAGTCGTACCAGCGCAGTATTAGGTTTTCCCATGTCTCTTCGGCCTGTGGACCGTAATCGATTGGTCCGAGGTCTCGATTCAGTGTGGTCATCATGTGTGACCACGGTCCGACGACCATTCTGTGCTGACCACGTAGATGCTTAGGCCCATTGGTTTCTAGGCCCGTGTACTGGTGAACCGTTCCGATTACGCGATCCCACCAGCCGGTAAACATTCCTGCCGGGACGTTAATTTTTGGGTGTACAGCGTCGAAGTTCCACATCTCGATATTCTGTTCTTTGTAGTACGCCTTGAGCTGTGGAGCTAAACCTGAAAACGGTTCCTCTGGCATTTCGCTGAACGGCAAGTACCAAATCCATTTGCCACGTTCAATGGAGCGCCACTGATTTACAGCATCGACCGGAGACTGTGGCCCGTGATTTGCACCCGATCGACGGCGCATATCTGCGGCCATCATGTAGGTCCATTCAAGCCTGCGACCGGTTTCGAAAATCCCGAAGTTCATATCCAGGGACTTCGTACCCATTCCGCTGGCGTGAATCGCTTTGAGTGATGGTGGTTGTAATTCTGCCATTCGCCACGATGTCCAACCGTCGTAAGAATGCCCCCAAGTTCCGATTTGGCCGTCGGAATGTTTTAGATTAGCGGCCCACTCAACCGTGTCGTAACCATCTTCCGCGTCCCCAGTGAGTGAGTTTTCCATGAACTGCCATTTGAAGTCGCCTTCGGAGGCGTATCGTCCCCGCATGTCCTGGCAAATCACCGTATAACCCCGTTCAGCAAGCTTGCGAGCAGTATTGATATACCTAGGGTTGAGCTTCCAGTAAGGAGTTCTAAGAAGCAATACGGGGTGCTGACCGCCATCGTCAGGACGATAGATGTCTGCTTTGAGTACGCTGCCGTCTCTCATCTCTGCTGAAACATTTTCCTGAGTTATTAGAGAAGTCAATATGTATGTGCTCGTTAATTGTTAATTTGGATTGATTGAGTGATTGCAAAGCGTAACGAACACACTAAGAAATGTCATCCTGAATTCAAATTTCGACGAGCAGCATAACTAACGGTCCTGATTCGCTTCGGAGGAAGACGTGGCTGAGACTGGGAAGCGCGGTCGAAGCATCTTTTTTTACCAGCGTGATTAACGGTAATGTATGCGTAGCTGAGCCGTTGGACGACTATGAAACGTAACGAGAGCGACCAGCAAGACCAAGTCCAGTACCACGCATCCTTAAGCAGATAAAGACTGAGAAGCGCTCTACTGGTGTCCTGAAGATGCCCTGTGTCCCAAAGGTTTTTGTCCTGTGAATACTCTCGAATACACTCAACAACCTGAAAAAAGCAGGTTTAGGCAAACGAACCGAACAAAAAACACCGCCTGTGTAAATGCACTCAGGCGGTGTCTTTCGTAGTTACGTAATCTGGATTAGGCCTTTTCCGAAACCTCGTAAGTGAACAGACCGAATATTTGAATAACTCATTTGCCGAAGAAGGACTTACGTGACTCGTAGTTCGACTTCACGTCGATCAACACAGTCTTACCTTCATCATTCAACTGGCGTGCTTTCAAGATGGCGGGGCCTAGTTCCTCTGGCTTCGAAACTGGAAGTCCAACACCTCCCATGCCTTCGGTGATCTTTGCGTAATCGCCTTCCATGAAGGAAACGTCGTGCAGTTCACGAGCAGTAGGAAATCCGCCTGGGTAAGTAGCCATGCCGCCGTTGTTCAGGAGAACTGTGGTGATAGGCAGGCCCATTCGAGCTGCAGCAGCTGTGTCGGTACCCGACATCCCCCATGCACCGTCTCCCATGTAGTTCAGGCAGAACTTGCTAGGGTCGGCGAGTTTCGCACCGATCATTAGCGGGATACCGAAACCTAGGTGAGTCGTCTTGCCCCAGCCGATGTAGCTGTTAGGAGAAGTGGCTGTGTAGAACGGAACCATGCAGTCACGAGGTCCACCAGCGTCGTGTGTTACGACACTGTTCTCGTGATCGAGGTTCTTGTTGATTTCGTTGATTACTCGGTATGGGTTGAGAGGAGCTTCATCGGAATTGAGAATTGGCGACCATTCAGCCATCCACTTCTCTTTTACAGCGGCGATGTGTGATGCAACTCCCGTGTCACGTCCACTCTCGCCGATCTGAGCCTTTACTTCTTCTATAAGTGCCTGAAGAGTCAGCTTAGCGTCACCGATCAGACCAATGTCTGAAGGAGTTCCCTTGTTCACATCTTCGTTATTAATCGTGTTGTGAATGATCTTCTTGCCAGACGGAACCTTGCGTGTATAGCTGTTATTCGAAAGGCTGGTACCGATACCGATGATTACATCACTCTCATTGATCCATTCGTATGCTGGACCAGTTGTTGCGCCACTACCAGCGCCAAGTGCGAGTGGGAGTCGCTCATCGTATCCCGACTTACCTTCCATAGTGGTGAACACTGGAATGTCGGTAAGCGCTGCGAACTCAGTGAGTTCAGGAGAAGCCTGAGACATTAGAACACCGCTGCCTGCCCAGATCATAGGTCGATTGGCCGCGAGCAACATCTTAACGGCATCTTGAATATCGGTCTTTGACGGAACTGACTTGCTGGCAATCGGTGACTTGTAGTCTAGAGCGTCAGCAGGTACTTCCATCGCACAAATATCGAGAGTCATTTCGACAACAACAGGACCACCGTTACCGTTACGGAGCGCCTGGAAGGCTCGTCGCATCACATCTTTGATCTGTGATGGCGTATCGATGGTTTGAACTGACTTGGTCACACCAGACCAATTGTCTCTTGCCGAGAAGTTTGGGCGAACATGTCTTTGCTCGAGTGGGTACCCGCCTGGCAGCACAAGGATTGGAACATTGTCGCCAAATGCCTGCGACAGACCACCCATCGAGTTTTCGGATCCTGCTGCGTGCTGCATAGCAACAACACCGAATTTATTGCCGTTATGCATTCGGCTGTAGCCGTCGGCAGCCATGACGGCGCCGCGCTCATGCCTGAACATCACAGGTCTAATTCCGGCTTTCGACGCTTCTTCGATCAATGCATTGCTAGGGAAGCAAGTCATTTCTGTTACGCCCTCTTGTTTGAGGATCTGGGCGATGAACTCTGTTCCGTTCATTAAAAATCTCCGTATTTACCCCGGTTAATCCACATTGGGATCCGGCTTGACCACGAATCTTTGTTGTCCGAGGCGTGGCGATTCTAGTCCTTTCCACGGGCTACTACAAAACTATGTATATGAATTTTCGATGAACATAGGATGCCAAATGTGAGCACTTGACGGCTTGAAATCACTGACTTGAACTTGATTGAGGCAAGTGACTCGAAATCGGTGAGTTGTCGTACCCAGTCGATCATAAGGAATCTAGGTACCGGGTATAACTGGATAACGAAAGTGAAGAGGCAGAGCGATACGCAGGTATTATGATTTCCGAAACAAAACCGTTTGTTCCTTATATTTTAAACCTCCAAGGGAGCCTGACTATGGGTGCCACGACTGGCCCACTGTCTGAAGAGCTGCTTGCTCAGCTTAGGAAGATCGACACTCCAACCATCGCCAACGCACTTGAGTTGATGGACATCCGACCGCGTACTGAAGGATTTCTGCGACCTGAAATCAAATCGCAATCGCCCGTAACCGAAACTTTTGTCGGCTACGCAGTTACAGGTGTCATCTCGGCACGCCAAAAATCTCAAAATGCCCTTGAGCGAAGCGATTACTATCAGGCAATTTTGGATATCCCTTCGCCGAGGATGATCGTGTTTCACGATTTGGATTATCCAGACACGATTGGATCTTACTGGGGCGAAATTCAGGGCAATATTGCTCTTGGATTGGACTGTGTAGGGGTGGTCACCGACGGCGGAGTACGTGATCTGAAGGAAGCCGAAGAAATGGGCTTTCCGTTTTGGGCGAAAGAAGTACTTGTTTCGCACGGTTATATTCATGGTGTGGCATACAACGTGCCAGTCGACGTCGGCGGAGTTTACATTCAGCCGAGCGATCTGATTGCTGCCGACTTGCACGGTGCTATCCACATCCCACTCGATGCGGCTTCACGACTCCCGGACGCCGCCGCTTCCCTCGCAGATCAGGAAGACGCTGTTATTAGCGTTGCACGCTCGGGGAATGTGACTGTCGACTCATTGGCAGAAGCATGGGCTGAATCTGCTCGTCGCGGTGCGAAGAACAGTTACTAGTTCTCTTCTTTTTGCCGAATAATTTGGAAAAACGACCGAGCATCTAGCTTGGTCGTTCTTTTTAAGTTGAAAGTCAAGTAACGTTTTTTACTAAATATTGTTAACAATCACACGATTTGATTTGAGACACTTAATATAAGATTTAAACTCATATTTTCTGTACTGGAACATTGTTACTCAATGATCGTTGTCGAAAACCTAACTAAGTCCTTTGGCGGCCGAGATCTACTCTCAACAGTCTCATTCAGTGTGTCTTCATACGAAAAAGTTGGCGTTGTTGGCGCCAACGGGGCAGGGAAGACAACTCTTTTGAAGATTATCGCAGGAGACGAACCGTCTAGCGGCGGACAGGTCAACATTTCCGAAGGTGAGATGGCATATCTTCATCAGGAGTCGGATGTTGAACTCGATCGGTCTCTTGGCGAAGAGATGTGGACAGCGCTTCCGATCGTGAACGCCCTACGTAAACGGATGGATGTGATCGACGCGTTACTTGTTCTGGAAGACGGCGATAGTCAGGCTTTAGTCATCGAACTTGGCGATGCCCAAGATCAGTTCCGTTTACTCGGTGGAAACGGTGTTGATTCCACTATCGCCAGAGTGACTACTGGATTGGGCTTTAGTTCCGGTGACATAGAAAAGTCCTGTGGCGATTTTTCCGGTGGTTGGCGTATGCGTATCTCACTGGCCAAAATATTGATCAGACGTGAAGCTCACCTACTTCTCGACGAACCGACGAACCACCTTGATTCTGTGTCGAAAGACTGGCTGGCTGACGAGCTTGCGGGATATCCAGGTGCCATTCTGATGGTTACCCATGATCAAGATTTTCTTCAAAAGGTTGCAACCCGTATTCTCGATGTTGAACATGGAAGTGTTCAGTCGTATCCGGGAACGTTTTCCGAGTATCAACGCGGAAAAGAAACTCGCATGGCGCAGTTAGATGTTCAGGCAAGTCGACAGGAAAGAGAAGTCGCTCGACAAGAGCAGTTCATCGACCGATTCCGTTCGAAAGCCACGAAAGCAAAACAGGTTCAAAGCAGAATCAAAGCATTGGACAAGATGGATCGAATTGACCGAATGGTCACTTCGAAGGCGACCAAATTTCAGATCAAATCATCTGGCAGAGTCGAACGTATCGTGCTGAAGGCGGATGCCATTTCACATGACTGGGATGATTCTCCGGCACTGCTCGATGTGTCCTTTGAAGTCGAACGCGGCCAGAAGGTAGCTTTGATAGGCCACAACGGCGGTGGCAAAAGCACGTTGTTACGCATTCTCGCAGGAGAAGTTATTCCCTCAGAGGGCGATATCAACTGGGCTGAACGAGCCAACCGTGGCTACTACGCTCAGCATCAGGACGAGTCATTGAACCCAAATGTGACAGTACTTGATGCTGTTCGAGAGTCTGCGCAAGATGAACCAGACGGAGCGCTGCGTGGAATCCTAGGTCGTTTCCTATTTTCCTCAGACGACGTTTACAAGATGATTCGAATGTTGTCTGGTGGCGAAAAGAGTCGAGTCGCTCTAGCTAAATTTCTTGTGCAGCCGAACAATGTACTGCTGCTCGACGAGCCCACAAACCATTTAGACGCAGCTACCCGTGAAGAACTTTTGAGCGCTTTAGGTGATTACGACGGAACAATAATCTGTGCAAGTCACGATCCAGCAATCGTCGAAGAGATCGCTACACACGTGTACACCGTCGAACACGGCGAACTTGCACTTAGCAATATTCAGACCTAAGCGACTGTCTCTAATCTAGTTTGGTCTTTTCGCTATTTGTTCTGAACTGATTCGACTGGGTTCACAGTGACTCGGTGTAGCGGTACGTCACCTGTGTTGATGAACTGGTGACGAACGCCGCCGGGAACTAGCACGGCATCACCCGTCTTCACTGGATATTCCTTACCGCCGCAAACCAAAATTCCAGCACCTTCAGTGATAAATGCTTGGTGTTCCCACTTGTGCACGTGATTTGGACTCGATTCACCGGGGCCATGCTTTACATAAAGCATCACATAGGATGACACACCATCGGCAGGGCCAAGTAGTGGGTTTGATGCGCCATGTTCGTTTCGTATTACTGGTTCCATTTTGTGTTTCTCTCTTTAGTCGTTATGGGTCTGTATGTAGATCGGTTTTGGTTAGCTAAACACTAGACTTGTCTCCAGAACGGTTCTCTTTTGCGTTGGGTATCGAGTATCGAATCGTCCCAGGGCTCCATCGTGTTTCCTTCTGGTTGAGGAGTACGACCGCTCCATCCGATTCGTTTGTGAACCCGAGCGTCCTTGTAGTAAACGATGTAGCTGATGGTAAGTAGAGATTTAAATAATTCTGGTTTGTGTGATTCGAAGTTCCTTATCGCCGTATCTTGATCTACGCTGTCGAGCAAAATGAACTCTGAATTGGCTAATTCGAACATTTGCATGGCATTGTTGAAGATGCCTTGAAACCTAGCCTGCTGCCCTGATAATCGGACGATTTCAGTTGACAATCCCATCTTTCCAGCGGAGGGTACATCGCCCACTGCTGGGATCAGACGATCCAGAATGGCAGTCAATAGTTTCTCGTTGATGTTAGCGCTTGAAGTGTTATTGGTCATGACGTTATCCCTTCAAATCTTGTCGATTCTCAACGATGTAATCGGCAGTTCTGAGCGCAAGCGCCTGAATCGTCGGTGTTGGATTCACGGCAGCTCCTGTCACAAACACACTGCCATCAACGACGAACAAATTGTCGACATCGTGTGATTGGCCCCATTTGTCGACCACAGACTTATCTGGATCATTACCCATGCGAGCAGTTCCCATGAGATGCCAGCCTGACTGTCGCATCATCGGGTCTACGAAAATATCTTCAGCACCGGCAGCTTTCAAAGCTTTCTTGGCGTTTTCGATCGCGTGGTCAAGTTGATCACGTGAATTTTTACTTAAAGTGTAATTGAGACGAGGAGCTGGAATGCCGTCTGTATCCGTTAACTCAGGATCGAGGTCAACCGTGTTGTGTTGTTCAGGAAGGTCTTCTCCGATAACTGCCATAGCCATCACGCTTCCGAGTCGCTTCTCAAGTTCCTCGTGATGCCCTTCGCCCCATGGCACCGGATCTCGGAAGCCACCCTTTGCGATCCAAGCAGGCCCAAGACTCCTCTGGAATTGATATGTGTACCCTCGAACAAATCCACGGCTCTTGTCGGTTTCGTAAAACTCCTGACTCAGACCAATGTTTCCGAGCGGACCTTGCCAGGTATCCATCTTTTCAGGGAATGTTCCCGAAATCATTGCGAACGGGTGAAACATGAGATTTTTACCCACTAAACCGCTCGAGTTCGCTAGGCCAGCAGGGTGCGAATCAGAGGCCGAATTCAACAACAGTCGTGGAGTGCCAATGCCGTTGGCTGCCATGATGACCGCCCGTGCGCTTTGATGTTTTTCGTTACCTTTGGAATCGATGTAGTCAGCACCAGTCGCACGCCCCGAATCGTCTGTGGTGATCCGCCGGACTCTTGCCCCAGTTTCGATCGTGGCACCGTTTCGGAGTGCACGTGGCCAATAAGTTATGTCGGTGCTGGATTTGGCTCGCTGGTAGCAGCCCATATGGTTGTGACCGCAGAAGTTACAGGCATCTCGACCTTCGCCGTATCGCTGGGAATTGATGTAGCTGTCGGATGGCCACCAATGCCAACCCAGCTTTTCGAATCCGCTAATTAACTTCTTCCCGTCGTTGCCGATCGGCAGTGGAGGCATCTGGCGAGGACTTCGAGGTGGATTGGCAGGGTCCCCGTTAATACCTGAGCAACCCATCACTTCATCGTTAAGATCATAGAATTCTTCGAGCTCGTCGTAAGAGATAGGCCAGTCGTCTGCCACTCCATCGAGTGTTTTTACTCTGAAATCGGAAGGATGAAACCTGGGAGTATGAGCGGTCCAAAGAATCGTGCTCCCGCCGACACCGTTGAACATCACCGGGGTAACCGGTGAGTTTGAATCGTTTACCGGATAATCCTCGGCGCGTTGCCGAACGTTCGGGTCAGGCGCCCAGTTCGTCAACATCTCAAACTCATAGTCCTTAGAGGCTGAAGCGTACTTGGAAGGATCTTGCCAATAGCCCTGTTCGAGGCATTTCACGTTAAAGCCTGCTTCGGCTAACCAAGCCGTCGCTGCTCCGCCCGATGCACCGGCACCGATAACCAATATGTCTGAGGTTTCTTGGTTCGAGTCGTTATTTGTGATCATGTGAACTTTCTGGCTTTGACTGGCATAGACCGAATATCAAGATTCGTCTACAGGTGGCAGTGTACGCGTGTTTCGGGCGATGTAAAAAGACCTAACTATCCACTAGACCACCAGTGATAGATGTATGATTTGCCAGCTTTAGATGAGCTAACAGGAGAATCAATTGAGCGGCAATATCAAAGTTACCGATGTCAAGATCGTCAACCTACGCACCGTAAAACACGTTGGGAAGATCGAACCAGCGTGGAGTCCCGGAAGTGACATGTCATTCGACATCGGTGGAGGATCCTTCACAGAGGTTCATACCGACGCTGGCGTTACTGGAATCGGACCGGGAATGCATCCGATGTTTGTCGATGCGGTGAAGGAGTATCTCGTAGGTCGAAGTGCTTTCGCAGTAGAAGACCACGCTGTCGCTCTCAATTACTACATCCCGAATCTCCACTATCAGGGAACTGCTGGTGTCGATATGGCACTGTGGGACATCATCGGTAAGGCTGCGAATCTTCCGCTGTACAAACTCTGGGGCGGCTATAAAGAAAAAATCATCCCGTACGCCAGCATGGTTGCGCTTTCGACCGATGAAGAGCGAGCTGAGCAGGCATTATCGCTGAAGGAGCAGGGCTGGCAAGCGATGAAAATTCGTATTCATAACGAATCAATCGCCGATGATATTAAGATTGTTGAAGCGGTTCGAGATGTAGTAGGCCAAGATTTCACGATCATGGTCGATGCTAACCAAGCGCAGAGCAGCGGAACATGGCAGCCGGGAGTGATGTGGAACTTCAAGCGAGCATACGAGACGGCTGTTGAGTTGCAGGATCTCGACGTGTACTGGCTGGAAGAACCGTTAAACCGATATGACTTCGAAGGTCTCTCAGAGCTTAACGCCAAAGTTGAAATGCGAATCGCTGGCGGTGAGAATAACCCAGGATTGCACGAGTTCGTTCAGATGTGCGAGATGGACACCTACAAGTTGCTACAGCCCGAGAGCATGGTCATGAACGGAATGACAAATCTGCGAAAGATTGGAAATCTCGCTGAACTACATGGCAAAGAAATCGTTCCGCATCACGGCGGTGGAAGCATCGGTGTGATTGCCCATCAGCACCTCGTAGCATCGTGGCGACACGCTCCGTTCATGGAGTTGTTGCACGACCCTCCGATTGGTCATTACAAGAACAAGTTCTCGATCATGGCAAACGCGCCAGAAGTCGATTCTGAAGGATTCATGCCTCTGCCAACAGGACCGGGTATTGGAATCGAAATCGACCCCGATCTAATCATCAACGACTAGTTTTCGAACTAATAATTCGAGAACAGAATTTCAGGAGTGACATTCAATGTCCAACGATCAATTTGCTTTTGTAGGAACCTACACACGACTCGGTAGCGAGGGTGTCTACACCCTGCGACTAAACGGAGAGACCGGAGAACTGACTCAAGTTTCAGTCGCTGGTGGACTAGAGAATCCTTCGTTCGTCGCACTTGATCCTTCAGGTGACCACCTATACGCGGTCTCTGAAAGTAACGGGTTCAACGGCTCAGGTGGCATCACTGCATTCAACGTCAACAAATCCACCGGTGAACTCACCCAGATCAATCAGCAGTCAACCGGCGGTCCTGGCCCGTGTCACCTAATGGTCGATTCGACTGATTCGATGGTGATCGTAACCAACTACTCGGGTGGTAGTGTTTCGTCACACCCGATCAATGCCGACGGATCAGTAGGAGAGCACACTACTTTTATTCAACACGAAGGTTCATCGATCAACAAAAATCGACAAGAAAAAGCCCACGCTCACTCGGTCAATATCGATAAGGCAAACCGGTTCGCGTTCGTATGTGACTTAGGTAAAGACCAAGTATTAACCTATGCAATGGACGTTGAGAACGCCAAGCTATCGCTTTCATCTACTGTGGATGAGGTTGCGGGCGAAGGTCCACGTCACTTCACGTTCCACCCAACGAATCAACAGGTTTACGTTTTGAACGAGCTAGGCTGCTCGATCACCCTGTACAACCTTGGTGACGATGGAAAATTGTCGCCGTTGGAGACAGTTCCAACGCTTCCTGAAGGTTGGGATGGTGAGAACACGACGGCTGACATTCACACATCTCCCGATGGCGAATTCATTTACGCATCTAACCGCGGGCACGATTCACTGGTCATTTACTCGATCGACAAATCGACAGGGAAGATGACTTTTGTTGGCCATGAGTCGACCCAAGGCAAAACACCTCGAAATTTCGCTATCACTCCAGATGGGAAATTCTTGGTGGCAGAAAATCAGGACTCCGACACCATCGTTTCCTTCAAACGAGAAAAAGATGGCACTCTGACTCCTACGGGATCTGTAATAAGCGTTCCAGCGCCCGTCTGTCTACAGTTTCTAGCAATCGACTAGTAACAAACTTTGACCGCTCTACTCTGCACTGTCAGAGCAATTCATTCCCCACCCCCCAACCCCAAAAAAGGACGTTTGGCTTGAAAATCACTGACGTAAAAGTGTTTCGAATGGCCACGCCAGTTCATAAAACAGCTGGCACCAATTGGCTGTTCGTGCGCATCGACACTGATGAAGAAATTTCAGGCTGGGGTGAAGGCTCGCTTCAGTACAAGGATGCCGCTCTTGAGGCCGAAATCCTTGATTTTGCTAAGTTCCTCGAAGGTAAGGACCCAAGACGTATTGATTGGATTTGGACCTCGCTGTATCGGCGGGTTACGTGGGCCGGCGGTCCCGTTTCCATGTCAGCAATCGCCGCTATCGACCTCGCTCTGTGGGATCTAAAAGCAAAGTCGCTCGGCATTCCTGTTTGGGAATTGGCTGGCGGCAAGCATCGAGACAACGTTCCCGTCTATGCGAACGGGTGGTTCGAAGATCTCACAGAACCAGTACCCGGGGTTCCAGCTGAACTGGTCGCAAGGCAAGCCTCACCCAGATTGCACGCCGAAGCTGCTCTTCGACTCAAAGACGAAGGTTGGACCGCACTAAAGTTCTATCCGTTTGGGGGTCCGCAGACAACGACTCCTGCTCAGATCAGTCACGGTATCGAGTTGGTGCGTGCGGTTCGAGAAGCTGTCGGACCAGACATGGAGATTGGGATCGACGTCCGGGCGCGGTTAAATCCGTGGAGCGCTGGACGAGCCGCACAACAGCTGGAACAGTTCAACATCGCCTGGATGGAAGAGCCCATTCTCTATGACAATGTCGACGCCATCGCAGAGTTCGCTCGGTCAGTAAATGTGCCGGTTTCTACGGGTGAACAGCTGTACAACCGCTGGGAGTTTCGGCCTCTGCTTGAAACCAACACAGTGAGGATGATCCAGCCTGATATCTGTCACTGTGGTGGCTTTACCGAGATTCTTAAGATAGCCAGCATGGCAGAGGCGTACTACGTGCCTGTCGCACCACACAACTCGAACGGTCCTCTATCAACACTGGCTAGTTTACATCTTCAGATGAGCATTCCGAACTCGTTCATGCAGGAGATATTCGTATCGTTCTTCGATCGGTATCAAGACGTACTGACTAGCCCAATCGACATTACCGATGGAATCGCGACCGTTCCTGACGGACCCGGTTGGGGCGCGGATATCGACCTCGAAGCTTTGGCGAAATATACGCCAACCGATTTCGTGCAGATCCAAGACGAACCGTACTTGGATTTTTAGCGAGTACCACTACTCGATAATAGCTTGACGTTCTGTCTCGACTTCCTCGAACCACGTTTCAAGTTCGACGAGCATTCGCGAGGCGACCTGAGGATTGTTAGGGGCAACATTGTTTGTTTCGCCGGGGTCAGTCGAGAGATCGTACAGTTCAGGCGCTGGCGGCTCGGGAACGATTTTCTTTGGCTCTGGCCAGTTGAACTTCTCAGTGAAGTTTTCAGGGTAGTACTTGTATTCGATATCTTTCTCGATGTAATCGTCAGCAAGTTGCTTGTCGGCATCTGATGCGTAAGCGATATCGATGGCAGGGCGAAGCAATTTCCAGTCGCCATGACGCATCGCAGCGTTCGTGACGCCGATTGGTGAATCGCCGTTAAATTGCCAGAACCGTCGTGGCTGTTCCTGTGGTGAATCCCCTCTAAGTACAGCGGTCACATCGTGACCGTCGATTGGCTTCTCGCCGACTCTCGCCGAATTCGTCAACGACAACAGCGTTGGTAACCAATCGGTGAAGCAGATCTGATCATCGATCTCTATGTCCTGGGGTAGGCCGTTCGCCCAGCGCGCGATCATTGGCACTCGAATACCACCTTCGTAGACCGATCCTTTTGCTCCTGCGAAACCGTTGTTGTATCGGGAACCATCGAGCGAAACACCGTCGGGAGCTTGATCATATCGATGACTGAATGCAGGACCGTTGTCGCTAGTGAACATCAACAATGTGTCGTCTTCGATTCCGGAGGTTCGAAGTGCTTCACGTACCTTCGCTATTCCTCGATCCATTACTTCGATCATTGCGTAAATCAAAGCAATTCCACGTTCGAATCCGGCATCGACGTACTTCTGCGTAACTTCTTCAGGAGCTTGCAAAGGCGAGTGTGGGGCGTTCCACGTAATCATGAGGAAGAACGGTTCATCTTGGTGACGACGGATGAAATCTGCTGACTCGTCGGCAAGGACGTCGGTTAAGTAACGACCGTCCGACTTTTCGAGCGTGCCGTTACGATCAAGGTTCCAGCGGTAGTAGTCTGCCCATCCTCCCCTGAACCCAGCGAATTCGTCGAAGCCACGAGCGTTCGGATGAAATCGAGGATCAAGCGCACCGTTGTGCCATTTGCCAACCATCCCCGTCGCATATCCGGCCGACTTGAATGAATCGGCTATTGTCGCTTCTCCAAGGGCTATACGGTCGTTTCCGAGCACCTCTTGGGGGGTAACCGCTCCTGTGCGGATCGGATAACGACCCGTGAGCAAAGCAGCCCGGGAAGGAGAACACACTGCCGAGCCAGCGTAGTGCTGTGTAAGGCGAATGCCTTGGGAAGCTAGTTCGTCGAGGGCTGGAGTGTGAACCCTCCCTTCGGAATACAATCCAAAATCGCCGTACCCCATGTCATCGGCGACCATTAAGACAATATTTGGACCGGTCAATGTTTTGCTCCCGTTCTGTTCGTTGGCTGGCAGTTCGAACTATTCGGAATTCGAATCTTGCCGACTCAATCTAGCAACATCCTAAATGCCAGAAGTGGTTGTGGGTGTCGGTTTTGACCCGAAGACGGTATTGTTTACCGGCAAATAACGTGATGAACCTGATAGCGAAGAGAGGTGCTGAAACATGGCAATGGAAACCAAACGACTAGGTAAGACGGATCTGGAAGTCGGAAGACTTGGCATTGGCCTGTCTGAAGTTGGGTTCAATCTAGAATGGGCCGACGTCGATCAGGCACGTGACGTCATCAATCAGGCGCTCGACAACGGCGTCAACTTCCTAGACACCGCAGCCTGCTACGGGATTAGCGAGGAACTGATTGGAATGGTCGTTTCCGAACGTCGCAGTGAATTCGTGCTAGCCACAAAAGCGGGCCACTATCTTCCGAGAGGCGATGGCGACGACTGGACTTACGATTTGATTACTTCGTCGATAGACCGTTCTCTTGAGCGAATGAAGACCGAATACGTTGATCTCGTCCAACTTCACTCCTGCTCAGTTGAAATCCTCGAAAGAGGCGATGTGATCAGGGCGCTGCAGGACGCCAAAGCCGCTGGAAAAACCCGACACGTGGGCTATAGCGGCGACAACGAATCCGCTAAATGGGCGGTAACGAGTGGACTTTTCGACACACTGCAGACCAGTTTTAGTCTCGTTGATCAGTCGGCACGAATAAATCTGTTCGCAGATGTCGAAGCAAACGATATGGGACTAATCGTAAAACGACCGATCGGCAATGCCGTTTGGGGCGCCGCCGCCGACCCTCGACCTTACGAGCACATTCCTGAATACACGATGGAATACACAAGGCGCGCCGGAGTTATGGGCGAAGAAGGCCCACTTGCCGACGACCCGCCCGACCGCATTCGACTGGCCTTGGGATTCACATTTGCTCATCCTGAGGTCGACGTTACTATCGTAGGGACACAGCGTCCACATCACATGAAGTCGAATTTAGAGATGGTTTCTGAGCCATTAGGTGTCACTGACGCTACTGTTTCTGATCTCCACGCACGTTGGGATAAATTCGCCGACGGTTGGGAGCAACGGGGCTAGCCGATTTCGCTTTTTACTGGCTAGAATGGATAGAAGTCAGCAGTGAGCGATTCACCTTGTGGGGGAGTGGCGAAATGGCAGACGCGCATGCCTTAGGAGCATGTGCCTTAATCGGCGTGTGGGTTCGACTCCCACCTTCCCCACCATTTTATTTTCCGTACAATCATCGGTTGACGGCGCGACTCTCTAGTCGCAGCAACGTCCCGCTACTTGTTCAAGCTAAAGAGAAAAAATGTCTAAAATCCTCGTAACGCGGCGTACATTCCCGGAAGCCGTATCTGCTCTTCGTGCAAGCGGTGCAGAAGTTGTGATTTGGGAAGATTCGGATGCGCCATCTCATGCGGACTTAATCGCATCAGTTGCAGATATCGATGGTCTTTACGCTCATATCACCAATCAAGTGAACGCTGAGGTAATGGACGCAGCACCAAACTTGAAGGTTATTGCAGAGTTTGGCGTTGGCTACGACAACATCGAAATCTCTGCTGCTAACAAGCGTGGAATTGCTGTTTGCAATACCCCTGGAATCCTTTCCGAAAGCACAGCAGACGAAGCGTTTGCGTTGTTGGCTTCAATGGCTCGACGTACCCACGATCTACCAGCGATGGTGAAGCGTGGTGAGTGGGGTGATTTCGATCCGCTGGGGTATCTCGCAACCGACATTCATCATAAAACGCTCGGAATAGTCGGCATGGGTAACATTGGATCCGAGATGGCAAAGCGTGCAGCTGGGTTCAACATGAACGTGCTGTATTTCAATCGAAACAAGCGTGATGAAGAATTTGGCGCAACATACGTTGATTCACTTGAAGAAATTCTCGAGCGATCTGACTACATTTCTTTGCACAATCCTCTGACGCCGGAAACGACGAACATGATGAGCACCGATCAGTTCAAACTGATGAAGAAGTCAGCCATCCTCATCAATACAACGCGTGGTCCGGTTGTCGATCAGGATGCCCTTTACGAAGCGTTGAAGTCTGGTGAAATCGCTGGAGCAGCTTTGGACGTCACGGTTCCTGAGCCGATTCCTTCTGACCACCCGCTACTCACGCTCGACAATTGCCTCATTATGCCGCACGTGGCGAGTGCTACAGGTGACACTCGAATGAAGATGGCTATGATGTCTGTTGAGAACGTGCTTGCGGGCATGGCGGGAGACTGGCCACCTTACTGCGTGAATCAGAAAGATATCTCTGGTAACGCTCGTATAAAGCACTAGATATCTAGATCCAGAGCGGTTAATCGTCGAAGAAGCCGGCGTCTTCTTCACTGAGATACCGTTTGGTTTCCTCAACTCGGAAACTAATTCCGAGACCTGGACTGTCATTCACCGCTATATGACTGTCCTTGACTTGGTACGCATCAGCACCTTCAAGAACATCCCACCACCAATCAGGTTTACCACTTGGCAGTTCGAACGCTATAAAGTTCTGTGGCATCGCTGCACCCACATGTACGTGTGCAGCTAGCCCGATCAACCCATCAACCGTACCGTGGGGTGCCATCTGAATGTTGTGCAGATCGGCGAACTCAGCGATCCATTTGAGTTCTGAAATTCCACCAACGTCCATTGGGTCAGGACCGACTACGTCAACGGCGTGCTGTTCAATGAGGTCTTTAAATCCATGCCGCAAGTAAATCTGCTCGCCAGTGTGAATTGGTGTTGATGTGTATGGCGTGACTTGTAAGAAGTACTCGGGATGCACATATGGCGTGTAATCCCCAGTAATAGTGTCTTCCATCCACATCAGGTGATATGGCTCGAGCGCCTGTGCAAGGCGTAATGTGTCGGACGCAGTTAGCCCCGGTCCGCAGTCTAGAGCTAGCCCTACCTCATCACCAAGTACTTCTTTCATAGCAATTACTGCATCGACAGTAATGTTAAAGCCTTTTTCGGTCAGTACTCCACGGTTTCCGTACTTGTCAGCCTCAACATATTCGCCGTACTGAAAATCAGGCATGTGTCTGAGCATGGGTGAACCGTGGAATGCAACACCTTGCTTGATGATAGAAAAATTCTGTGGAAGATCTTTCATATACTGCATATTGGCAGCGAAGTCTTCTGGTGTGTAGCCGTCAAAGTGTTTACGGTAGTTTCCGTTGTAAACCCTAACTTTGTCTCGTATCTTGCCACCCAGCAGTTTGTATACCGGAGCGTTAAGCGCTTTGCCTGCGATGTCCCACAGCGCTATTTCAATGGCGCTCACACCCGAACCCCACGGCTTGAATCCACCTGCTCGTCGAATATGTAGCAATACTCGCTCAACATCCGTTGGGTCGAGTCCCACGATTAAATTCTTGTAATATTCGATCTGAGGTTTGAAAAAAGATTGATTACGCGGTGATTCGGCACCACCAATACCGTCTATGCGCTCATCGGTCGTGATTCGGACTACCGGATGATCTCCGATAGTGGCTACTTTGACGTCTGTGATCTTCATAAATGCTCTTTTATTTCCGGCTCGAAGGTCAACAAGTGACCAATAATTCTCACGAGCGGAATTGTACGCCTGCCGGCCCCACCTTATGACTTTGACAATTACTAATAAGATTCCTAATTGTCAAAGAAGTCAGCGTCCTCTTCTCTGAGGTATTGTTTTGCCAATTGAGGTATGAACGACACGCCTAGACCAGGAGTCTCAGGAACCTCGATATGCCCATCCTTCACCGGAAATGTTTCACCTTCCATAATGTCCAGCCACCATTCTGGTTTGGCTTGAGGCAACTCGAATGCAATGAAGTTGTCAGGAAGCACTGCTGACATCTGAACCTGAGCAGCAAGACCGATCAAGCCATCGAACATTCCGTGCGGGGCGAAAGAAATCCCGTGTAGATCGGCGTACTCAGCTATAAACTTCATTTCAGCGATACCACCAACGTCTGCGACGTCTGGACCCAAAACGTTGACGGCATTCTTTTCGATCAGGTCTACAAAGTTTTGGCGTAGGTATATCTGTTCACCAGTGTGAATAGGCGTGGACGTGTACGGCGTTACCTGTGTGTACATATCTGCCAACACAAATGGCGAATAATCTCCCGTTATCATGTCTTCGAGCCACATGATATTTGACCCTTCAAGTTCTTTCGCAAGCTTGAGCGCATCGGGAATAGTCATTCCGGGACCACAATCGAGCGCAAGTCCTACGTCGTCGCCAACTACATCGAGCATTGCTTCAATGCAGTTCATCATGTATTTGAAGCCTTTTCCGGTAATCGTTCCTCGATTTGGATAGCGCATAGTTTTAACGGGATTACCGTAATAAAAGTCATCTCTGTTCTGCATGCCACCATGAAACGAGACAGCCTGTTTAATAATTGAGAAGTTGTAAGGATGATCCTTCATCTTCTGCATGTTTTTGGCATAATCTTCCGGTTGATTCCCGTCCATTTTGAAACGAATGTTTCCGTTGTAGACCCTAACCTTGTCGCGAATTTTGCCGCCGATAAGCTTGTACACCGGTAGCCCTGCTGATTTACCAGCGATGTCCCAGAGCGCCATTTCGATCGCACTTACTGCCGTGCCCCAGGGCTTGAATGCACCCCACCGACGAATACCGAGCATCACACGTTCCACATCTGTTGGATCGTGACCGATAATTTTGTCTCGGTAGAACTCGACCATTGGTTTGAGGTAAGGCTTGAACGTTTCCCCAGCGCCCACACCATCGATCCCCTCGTCTGTCGTGATTCGGACAATAGGTGCTTCGCCTATGATGGCGACTTTGAGGTCAGTAATCTTCATTTCAGTTCCTGAGTTATTCAATGACGTTTATTGATATTTATGCGAAATTCTACGCCTGAACCGATGCACAGAATCGATACAAAAAAATAGTTTTGTTCGAAGCAATAGAGCTGCTATTTAGACGAATACTGGATTTCGGTATTACTATTCGTGTTAATAAAAACTTTTTGAATGAAACGGAGTGACAATGCGAGTAGCGACTTGGCGTGGTGGCGATGAAATTACGATTGATGAAGTTCCGACTCCGAAGGCGGGTCCGAGCGAGTTAGTTATGAAAGTTCTTTCATCGGGAATTTGCGGAACAGACATTCACAAAACTCAGGGACTATTCCCCGCTACACCCCCCGACATTCTTGGCCATGAGTTCGTTGGTCCTGTTATCGAAGTCGGAGAAGGTGTCGATGAGTCGATGATCGGTAAAGTCATCGGCTGCACGCTGAATGCTGCCTGTGGTGAATGTCAGGGCTGTCTGACATGGTCAGCGATGCACTGCGAGCGAAACAAGCGCTACTCAGGCGGCTTTGCCGAATACGTTCTCGTTGATCACCGACAGGCGCACATCGTTCCCGACGGACTAGACCACGAAACTGCTTCGATGGCTGAACCGCTGGCATGCGTTATTTCGACTTTAAACATGATCGACGTTGAAGAAGGTTGTGATGCGCTTGTGGTCGGTGGTGGACTACTAGGTTTGCTGACGGTCGGAATGCTCAAGCTACGCGGAGCAAAGAACATCATTCTCTCTGAGCCAAACGCACAGCGGCTCGGTATGGGAAAACAATTTGGCGCAACCCACCTGATTGACCCAACTAAAGAGGATCTCGCCGATCTGGTGAATGAAGTCACTGGCGGCTACGGCGTGAAAATCGGTGCTGAGGCAGTTGGAGTACCAGCATTGGTCGCCACGGTTTCGAAGCTTATTCGAGCGCGAGGCAATCTTGTGCTTGTCGGAGTGTCGCCACAGGGTTCAGCATTACCTGTCGATCTCTACGATTTGCACTATAAAGAGATCACAATGAGCGGGGCGTTCGGTGCCGGTGACGCCTTCGGTGAGGCTTTAGAAACCCTGCCAAAGCTCAATCTTGACGGCGTTGTGAGCGGCCGATTCTCGTTACAAGAAACTTCCAAGGCACTTGAAATATCGGCAAAGGGCGGCGGTGTGAAGTACATGATCGCTCCACACGACTAATAGCGATAAGCATTACCTAACGGTAGCGCTGCGACCAATACAACGGTAGTCTGCGTTCGCTTGCAACATTCAGAAAATAAATTCGCACCATTGGTGCTGCTGTAGAGGTAATACATGGCTAAGCTCTCGGGTGGAGAAGCCCTCATAAAATCTTTGGTTCGTGAGGGAGTCGAAGTCATTTTCGGTTTGCCGGGAGTTCAGATGTACGGCATCGTCGCTGCATTACGAGATGAACCAAGCATCAAGTTCGTAGTAACTCGCAATGAAACATCTACTACCTACATGGCAGATGGCTACGCACGAACCACTGGTAAAGCCGGTGTTGCGATGGTCGTGCCTGGACCCGGAATTTACAACGCTGGTGGTGGACTGTCGACTGCGTTTTCACGATCGTCGCCGGTTGTGCTGATTGCGGGACAAATCCCCCGAGACGGTATTGGTAAGAATTTTGGCGGACTTCATGAAGTTAACGACCAGAAAGAAATCACTAACCCGGTAACCAAATGGCAGAAGCAGGTTCTTCGTCCTCATGAAGTTCCTGAAGGCATTCACGAAGCGTTCAAGCAGGCACAATCAGATCGACCTTCGCCAGTTCACTTCGAACTTCCGCCTGAGACTATGGTTGAGCGGGAAGAAGTTGAACTTCAAGAGCCTGCAAAGATCGAACGTAAAGTTCCTGCCGACGCTGTTATCGAACAGGCGGCGAAAGAGATCGTTGCCGCTAAGAAGCCAGTTATTTACGCAGGTGGTGGTATCGCTCGGTCAGACGCCGAAGCCGAACTCGTAGCGTTCGCCGAAGCTCACCAGATTGCAGTACTAACTTCTGCAGGTGGTAAAGGAACGATGTCGGAACGACACGCTCTGGCGCTTGGTGGATCGCTTGGACCAACGGGTCAACTGAAGGATTACATCGAGGATGCTGATGTTGTTATCGGTATCGGAACTCGATTCTCCATGCGTAATCAGGCGGCAGCTGAAGCTCGACTGATTCATGTCGATGTCGACCCCGAAATGATCGGACACGTGCACGATAACTCACTCGGCGTAATTGGCGATGTGAAGATGTCTCTGCCGAAACTCAGTGCTGCGATTACTGCTGCCGGTGGTGGAAAGTGGAACTCTCCAGCAGTTGAAGTTGCTCAGATTCAAGAGAATCTCACTAACAGCGATGAAGAGATCAACCAGCCGCAGGAGGACTACCTTCGAGCATTGCAGGAAGGTGCTCCCGACGATGCGATAATGATCTTCGGTATGACTCAGCTTGGCTACTACTCACGTCCTCGCTGGATCACTGAGAACCCTAAGTCGTATATCGATTCTGGGTACTCCGGAAACCTTGGATTTGCGTTCCCGACCGCGTTGGGTGCCAAGGTTGGTAACCCCGACAAGCCGGTTATTTGTGTTTCAGGCGACGGTGGTTTTATGTACAATTCATCGGAAATTTCGACGGCTGTGAAGTATGGAATTAACCTCGTAACCGTGATCTACAACGACGGTCACTACGGAAACGTGGCGCGTGACATGGACGATGACTTCGGCGGCACTTACGAAACAGATTTCGTCAATCCCGATTTCGTGAAACTTGCTGAAGCTTATGGTGCTGTTGGTATTCGGGCTGAAGGTCCGCTCGACGTGAAGAACGTACTGCCTAAGGCGCTAGCGATGAACAAGC
>Ga0114996_10002420_pt1 | contig 24210 bp, 14 predicted proteins | sample ArcticOcean_MG_C_4_FD_87039 | JGI IMG/M metagenome (GOLD analysis project Ga0114996, IMG submission 87039) | Marine microbial communities from western Arctic Ocean - ArcticOcean_MG_CB4_134 | ecosystem: Environmental > Aquatic > Marine > Oceanic | place: Arctic Ocean: Canada Basin | collected... | reverse complement strand
TCTTCGCCGCCGCCGGCGAACATGACGTCCTGTTTCCCTAGTTGAATCTGCTCCATGCTGTTGCCAATGCAATGCGTGCTGCTCGCGCAGGCAGAGCTGATTGTGTAGTTCACACCCTTGATCTCAAACGGAGTCGCGAGACACGCCGACGTGGTGCTGCTCATGCAGCGTGGCACCATGAAAGCGCCGATGCGCCGGACGCCCTTTGTCCGCAAGGTGTCGGCACTCTTGATCAAATTCATCGACGACGCGCCGCCCGAGCCCATGATGATACCGGTCCGTGGGTTCGAGATCTGATCTGGCTTAAGACCGGCTTCCTTGATCGCCTGTTCCATCGAGATGTAGGCATAGGCCGCGGCGTCGCCCATGAATCGCAACACCTTGCGATCGATCACTTCGGCCGGATCGATCTGTAGCGTACCCGCGATTTGGCTGCGCAGCCCCATTTCCTTATAGGCTTCAACCGGGCGGACGCCCGACTGACCTTCGCGAAGTGCATTGGCGACCGTCTGGGTATCATTCCCCAGACAACTGACAATGCCCATTCCGGTGATCACGACACGTTTCATAAGTGGAACCGACTATTTCTAAAATGGGTCAGTCGACGAGCGAACCGCGACCGACATGTTATTGATTTTGCAATCGCCTCAGGCGACTTCCCAGCCATGATTTGATCTGAACTCAAACGTGCAATGGTTTTCGCGGTCGGCCGACTGTCTTGACCTATCGCTCTTGCAATTGCGCGACACACGAAGCACGTGCCGCCAGGGTGAATCGGGACCAGTCAGTTCATCCTGATAGCCGTATTCGATGGCAACAGGGACGAACTGCGGAGTCTCTCGCGTGAAGTCCGCTGCGGTGCCGGACAACAAGGGGTGGACAACAAGGGGTGAGGTCTGGTGCCGACCGACTCTTGCCGCAGGCAGGCAAGCCGCAATCAGTCGGCTCGCTTGAGTGGATCAGTCACCCGTGTAGTCTACCGCCTAAGACGACTTTGTACGAGCGTGTCAATTTCGGTCGATGGGGTCGTTTCGCTCGATCAGGGCGAAAGCGACAATCGTCTCTATTTCTCGCTTTGCGCTTCCGGTTACGCAATTCGGGCTAGGTTGATCGACGTGCTCTTTCTCCAGTAAACTGCAATGGTGCAAGGGACCGAAGCAGGGGTTTGGCGCAGCTCACCGAGGAGAATTCAATGCGATTATCGATGACACAACGGTTTCTGGGCGTATTATTTGTGGCCGTCTTTCTTGTGGTCGCCGCATCGTGGGCGACTTTGGCCACGGCGGCACCCAAGTCGGCGTCGGTCTATAAAGCCGATTTCAGCAAGGCGCTCGACAAAGGCTGGAGTTTCGTGCGCGAGGACAAGGCGGAATGGCGATTGAAGGACGGCAATCTCCAATTGCTGGCCCAGCCCACGAATATCTGGGGTAAGAAGAATAACAAGACAGAGAACTTCCTGCTGCGTGCGCTCCCCGGGCCGACATTCGCGGTGGAGGTGACCGTGGACTTCAACCCCCGTAAGGAATATGAACAGGCGGGGCTCATGCTCTATGTCGACGACGATAACTACATCAAATTTGATCGTGAATTGTACGCCGGCCAGTCATGCACCCTCGTACTTGAAAGCAAAGCCAAACCGAAGGTCGTAAAGAAGATTCCCTTCCGCGAGGGCCCGCTCCGATTGCGGCTCGAAATCTCTGATGGCAAGGTGAAAGCCATGGTTAAAGGACCGGAGGACAAAGGATGGACGTCGCACGGCGAAACGACGTTGCCGGCCAGCAGCGACAAGGTAAAGGTCGGGCTTTTCGCTTTGCAGGGCGACGCCAAAGCACCACGCTGGGCCACCTTCCGTGACTTCATTCTTACTTCAGCAAAATGACCGCGCAGTGATTGCGAGGCTGCGATGAAGTTCTGCGGACGATGATGTGATCTACACTCGAATGAGCAACCGTATATTTAGGTTCTTCCGGTATTTGCTGGAACAGTCCTGGGAAGAAAAGGAAAAGAACCGCGGATAAACACGGATAGACGCGGATCTTCACGGATGCGTTTCTCTCACAGGACGTTGTTGTTTCTCAATTGTCCCTCAAGCAGTTGCGGCCTTCGCTTATAATGCATCCACGAGAAAATCCGCGTTAATCCGTATTCATCCGCGGTTCCTTTTGAACTCTCAGGAAGATCTGTCAGCATCTGTTCCCCGCTATTCCCGGATGAGCCTTTTTTCAGACGTTTTCTGCTTTCGGCAATGTCATTCACATTTCAGACGCGAATTATCTGTCACAGGTGAGAGAATTAGAATGCACTCAAACATGATACGAGAATCATCATGCCGACTTTTTCTTTTTGCCGGCGTTGCGACAGTGATCGCCGTATTCGTTTCCGGCCGAACGCCGGGCGCACAAGGCGCGGTCTACAAGAGTCGGATCAACGCGCAGTGGTCGGCCGACAACTCGCACTTCTGGTATCGCAATGACTTGGCCAAAGGCCAACGTGAATACGTCCTGGTCGACATAGAAAAGGGCTTCCGCAGACCGGCGTTCGACCACGCGCGCCTGGCGAAAGCGCTGACCGGTGCCGGCGTCAAGAACGTTCAAGCCGAGCGATTGCAGCTTGACCAGTTGAAATTCGATCTGGCCAAGAACGTCGTGACCTTTCGGACCGGAGGGCAATACTTTCTGTGTAACCTAAAAACGCATCAGCTCGCGAAAATCGAGAAGCCCGTTGAGCCCCCCAAGGCCGCGCCGGCAAAGGATACCAAGAAAAATCCGGAAAAGAAGACCCCTGAGAAGAAGAGCTATCGCGCCAGCCGCGGCGTTTCGCCCGATGGAAAATGGCGGGCCTTTGTACGAGATCACAATATCTTCGTTACCGCAACCAAGGGCGGCGAGGAAATCCAACTCAGCAAGGATGGCAAGCCAAAGAACGGCTACCAAGGACCGTACTGGGCGCCCAACTCGAACGGACTGATTGCCTTTCGAGTGCAGCCGGGCGAAATCAGTGAAGTATATCTGGTCGAGTCATCACCAAAGGACGGGGGCCGGGCGAAACTTCACAAGCGTCGCTATCCGCTGCCCGGCGACAAATTCACGACGCATGAACTGAACTGGTTCGATGTCGCCAAACGGACTCACAAGAAACCAGACGTCGGACTGGTCGATTTTCGTTGGCCAAGATTGCGCTGGACTCCCGACGGACGCCACGTGCGCTACGAGAAGATCGATCGCGGTCATCAACGATTTCGTATCATCGAAGTCGACACGTTCACCGGCAACACACGCAACATTATCGACGAAGTCACCGACACCTTTATCTGGACAGAGCACGTGCTCGACCACGGCATTCCACGGGTCAATTGGCTCAAGCAGAGCAACGAAATCATCTACCTCTCCGAACAGGATGGATGGCGACATCTTTACCTGATCGACGTCGCCGCCGGAAAAACAAAACATCGAATCACCAAGGGCCAGTTCGTGGTCCGCTATGTTGATCGGATCGACGAGGACAAACGGCAGATCTGGTTCCGCGGAAGCGGCCGCAATGCGGGACAAAACCCCTATCTGATTCACTACTATCGGGTTAATTTCGATGGCACTGGATTCACGGCCCTGACCGAGGGCAACGGCGATCATTCGATTCGGTACTCGCCCGACGGCAAGTACATCATCGACACCTATTCGCGACTCGACATGGCTCCGGTCAGCGAACTGCGCCGAGTTTCTGACGGCAAGCTGGTGTGCGAACTAGAGAAAGCAGACATTAGCGAACTGGTGGCGAGCGGCTGGGAGCCGCCGGAAGTCTTTTCGGCCAAGGGTCGCGACGGCAAGACCGATATCTGGGGAATCATCTGCCGGCCGCGCGAGTTCGATCCAAAAAAGAAGTATCCGATTCTCGAGGACATGTACGCCGGCCCGCATAGCTCCTATTTGCCCAAAGGGTTCAGCGGAGGACGTCGCTATGGGTCGTGGACCAACATGGGTTTTGTCGTGGTCAAAATCGACGGAATGGGAACCGCCAACCGATCCAAGGCGTTCCACGACGTGTGCTGGAAAAACCTCAAAGACGCCGGTTTGCCGGATCGCGTTCTCTGGCACAAAGCGGCCGCGAAAACGCGCCCGTGGTACGACATCTCACGAGTTGGCATCTACGGCGGTTCGGCCGGCGGACAGAGCTCGACCGGCGCGCTACTGTTTCACCCCGATTTCTACAAGGTTGCGGTTTCTTCCTGCGGCTGCCATGATAATCGAATGGACAAGGCGTCCTGGAACGAACAGTGGATGGGCTATCCGGTCGGTCCTCACTATGCCGCTTCCTCGAACATCGAGAACGCCCATCGGCTGCAAGGAAAACTGCTGCTGATCGTTGGTGGGATGGACAAAAACGTTCCGCCTGAATCAACGATGCGGTTGGTCTCGGCGCTGATTAAGGCGGGCAAAGATTTTGATCTGGTCGTGGCTCCGCGCGCGGGACATGGTGGTGGCGGCGGACATGGCCACCGACGGCGACAAGACTTTTTCAGGCAGCACTTGCTTGGCATCACACCTCCTGATCGCAATGCACCGAAGTAAGAAGCGGCCTACGCGGTCGGCCAAGTCGCGACCATCGACGACGGGACGTATTGGGAAAGTAATCTAGCATGAGCATCCAGTGGTTTCCCGGGCATATGCACAAGGCCCAGTTGCAGATCAAGCAGTCGCTTCCAAAGGTCGATTTGCTGATCGAGTTGCTTGATGCGCGGATCCCTTTCAGTAGCGAAAACCCGATGCTCTCGGCCCTGCGCGGCGACAAGCTATGCCTCAAGGTGCTCAGCAAGAGCGACTTGGCCGATCCGGCGCGGACCGCCGAGTGGCAATCACATCTCGAGCGGGAAAGTGGTATCAGGGCGCGTCCGGTCACCACGACTCAGGCGGGGACCATCGCACGACTGACCGACGTATGCCATAAAATGCTGCCGCATCGTCAGGGCCAAGGGAAACCGATTCGGACAATGATCGTGGGCGTTCCCAATGTCGGCAAGTCGACCCTGATCAATATCCTGGCTGGCCGAAAAATCGCCAAGACCGGCAATGAACCGGCCATCACGAAAGGCCAACAACAGATCAACATCGGCAAAGGCATCGTGCTGCTCGATACGCCGGGCGTCCTTTGGCCCAACGTCGAAAACGAAAACAGCGGCTACCGGCTCGCCGCCACCGGCGCCATCAAGGATACCGCGATGGAATATCCCGACGTCGCGTACTTTGTGGCGGGATATCTCCTGGAAAACTATCCCCAGGCGCTTGCCGAGCGATACGCACTCGAGGCGACTCCCGTCGATCAGATCTCTCTGCTGGATGCCATCGGAAAAAAACGAGGTTGCTTGAAAAAGGGCGGCGTCGTTGACTACGACCGGACGTCGCGGATCTTTGTCAACGATCTGCGGGCAGGCGCCTTGGGTCCGATCACGTTTGAAACTCCCGAGATAGTTGCGCGGGAACTGGCCGTGCAGCAGGCGACCAAGGACAAGAAAACCGATCGCCAGCAGACGCGGAAAGAGGCGCGTCGAGATGAGCGTAAAGCGAAACGGAGAAAAGAGCGAAACTGAATGGCCTGAACAGATCTGTAAGCCCGGCTATTTCCCCTGAGTGATCCAGATCCCGGCCAACATCGCCAGTTGGGCACCGTTCCCCCGGCTGGCGACGTTTTTGGGGAGCTCTACGATGGTTTCGCACCTCGAATTTGACAACGGCCACGAAGTAATCGAAACTGTTAGCCAAACCACCAACGTTATTCTCCCCATGTTTACTGATCACCCACTCGCCAAGGAAATTCCATGAAACTGTTCTCCCCCGCACTGTGGACGCTGGCCCTCTTGTTTCTCGCGTCGACGGCAACGGCTGACGATACGATTCTCGAAATCAAAGGAAAGGCTGGGCCAGGCAAGGGCAAGACGATCGTTCTCGTTTCTGGCGACGAAGAATATCGCTCAGAAGAGTGCATGCCGATGCTGGCGAAGATCCTCGCTGTGAAGCACGGCTTCGATTGCAAAGTGCTCTTCGCCTGGGATAAAGGGGGCAAGTATATCGACCCTAACAATCAACAAGGCATCAAAGGCTGGCAGCACCTGAAGACGGCCGACCTCATGATCATCGGCACACGTTTTCGCCGGCCCAATGCCGAAGATGCGAAACATATCACCGCGTTTCTTGACGCCGGCAAACCGATCATTGGGATGCGCACCGCAACCCACGGGTTCACCGGCGGTGGCAAATTCGGAAGCCTTGGCTACGGTTCCTTTGGTCCCAAGATTCTTGGCGAAGGCTGGGCCGGACATCATGGCGGTCACAAGAGACAGGGTGCCCGCGGCGTGATCGTGAAAGCCAACGCGGATCATCCGATCCTGCGAGGCGTCAGCGATGTGTTCGCGCCGTCGGACGTTTACGGTGTACGACGACTAACGGACGTTGACAAGATCCTGCTACGTGGAGCCGTGACGGCGACGCTCGACCCGGCCTCGAAAATAATCGAAGGCCGGAAGAACAAGCCGATGCAGCCCTCGGCATGGCTTCATCCCTACAAGTCGCCGAGCGGCACCAAAGGGACGTCGCTTTGCACAACGATGGGTGCTTCGGTCGATCTGGTAAGCGATGACTTGCGCCGCCTACTTGTGAATGCGGCCTATCATCTGACGGGCCTCGAAGTGCCGAAGAAAGCTGACGTCGCTTATGTCGATCCGTTCTATCCCTCGTTCTACGGTTTCATCAACGACAAAGGTTTTTGGCCCTCGCAGAATCTTCGGCCCGCCGACTTCGGCCTCGGCAAGAGCCCGGCGCTGCCTGATCCCAAGGGAAGCCCCACGTGGAACTTCCGCCCGACGAAGAAGAAATAGAGGTGAGGTCGCTCGCTACATCCCTTACGGCAGCGGACTGATCTTGATGTTCCGATACGCCACCAGTCCGTGATCGCCCTGGAACATGAGCGGCCCTGTTGCATACTCTTTACCGGTCACGCCGGCAGGGGTCGGGTGTTTTATTTCTACATTCTCGTGTAGGGTCTTGCCATTGAGGACCACCTTGAGGAACGTCGCGTTGAACGGATTGGCAATGTTCTCCTCAGCCACTGTGCCTCAGCCACTGTGCCTCAGCCACTGTGCCTATCGCAACGGCGAAGGCAAGAACAAAAATCGACGATATGGCGAAAGAGCCGTGCATGGTTAGGTCTCCCGAGTCAATGTGCAAGCGGCTATACAGTTGAATACAATAGGGCGAGGCAAGATCGGTCTTGGAATGGTACGACGATTCACATATCACAAACGTCCACCAAGCTTTGCCATCATGAAACGACAACGTGTAGATCGATTGCCAGTCACGATACCCATGCAAGAATCCACTCGCTTGCGCTTCGTGCTTGTTTTGGCTCTGATAGTCGGTTTTCTGTTCTGTACGGCCTCGCTTTTCGCCGAGGACGACCGTCCGTGGCATGCGCGCCCCAAGGGCTTCGAACCTCCGAAGGCCGGTGAACATCCCCGGCTGCTCTTTCGCCGAAGCGACTTGCCGGCACTGAGAAAGAAAGCACAGACGGCGGAGGGCAAAGCGATTCTCAGGCGTCTGCGCCAGTTGCTCGACGGCAAACAGGGCGAGACCATGACCACGGTCTTTAGGTCGGGCGAAAAGGCACCAGGAAAGAATAACAACGCCGAGCAACCCGGCATCTATACGATTGGCCACGTGGCAGGCTACGGCTTGCTGTATCAGCTTACGGGCGAGAAGAAATACGCGGAGTTTGGCCGCCGCTGTTTTGAAAAGGCGCTTGAAGGGGTGCCCGACAGAGACCGTCGCTATGGTTTCCGAAATCCGGGCGGGCCATTGCGAGCCGGACCGTCGGTCGGCTGGTACGCGGTCGGATACGATCTGTGCTACGACGGTTGGGACGAGGCTGCGCGTGAAAAATACGGCCGGGCGATTGCCGAATACAACGAGAAAAGTTCCAGCAAGAGAGAGAATCTGGCGTCCGACCTCGAGGTTCTCGCACGCGGGACAAGATTCCTTGGCCCACATTTTCGACGCTCGCGGAGAACCCCTCCGGCCAGCAATCATTTCGGTCTGCAGGTGGGCGGAGCCTCCCTGGCGCTGTTGGCGATTACCGGCGAGAAATGGGTCGACCAGAAACGAGTAGACAAGCTGCTCGCCATTGCCCAACAGAGCATGGTCCGCAACCTGACCGAAGGTTTCGGCAACGGAGGGTTCTTCTCTGAGGGTGATGGAACTGGGTCGATGTCCTCGCAGATTGCCTTTCTGTCGGCCTTGCAGGCGTGGAAAAACGCCTCTGGCAAGGACTTTGTCAACGTGTCGCGTCCGAATGTGCGAATGCTCACGCTCAAGTGGATCTATCAGACTGTGGTTCGCAACGGCACTCCTGACTTTTGGCCAGTCCGGGGCCGTTACCAACAGAACGTATGGTCGCGCCAGGGTCTAAGCGGCGCTGGCTACTTCGCGATCGGCATGGGCGCGGTGTCAGAGGAACACCAGACCGGGATGAAATGGTATTACGATCACTTCCTGGCGGATTCGGATGCGAGTGCTGGGCATCCTTATGACACCGCCAGTCGATATCCGCATTTGGCCGTCAGCGCCTTCGTGAACTGGCCGGTGGCAGCGAAGGCAACGAATCCGGCCGACGTGCTGCCGCTCTGTTATCACGATTCCAGGTGGGGTTTCTACGTGTGGCGCAACCGATGGAAAGACGCCAATGACACGGTCATCTCGGTTCTACTCAACCGGACCGAAGGCTACGGCGGATACCTAAACTCCGAGCCAGACCGGACGTTGTACCTGAATATCAAGGGCCAGCATCTCCAGTGGGGAACGGTCGCTAAGGGGAAGGCCAGACATTGGTGGGCGTCGCCGACAGGCGAAGCCAGTTCGCTGACCCTGTCAGACGGGTCGTGCATAGCCGTCGACTTCACGGGCGTCAGCGGCGCTGACGTGATGCTTGTGACCACGGCGAAGGCCTCTGGCACCACGGTGAAAGCGGGCGGCAAGTCGCTCACGTTCTACTTTCCAACAGCGAAAGAGCCTCCGGCAGTCACGGTCCGGGGAAACATCGCGGTAGTCGGCAAGCAGCGGGTCAGCATCGAGAACGGTAATCTGGTCCTGGCGGTCAAGACAAAGGGTCAATAAAAGCGGCTTCAGGGTCCACTTTTGACAGAGGGCCCAACGAAAGGATTAATAGGCTCCCTATGCACCACATACTCATTATCGCTTCGGTTTGCATTGTAGCTGCCGCATCGCAGTCCTCCTTGGCACAAGGGACGAAGGCCGACTACGAGCGCGCCGCCAGGCTCGTCCAGAAGACCAAGGGAAAGGTCTTCAAGGACCGGGTTGATTCGCAATGGCTCGCCGATGGCGATCGGTTCTGGTATCAGAACAAGTTGGCGGGCGGGGCGTCGGAATTTGTGTTCGTCGATGCCAACACCGGCACCAGGCGGCCGGCCTTTGATCACACGAAGCTTGCCGCGGCGCTGACCAAAAAACTTGGGCGGGACATCGACGCGAATAATCTACCGATCAAAGCAATTGAGTTAACTGCCGATGGCAAGATTCTGATCAGCGCCGCCGGCGCCACGTTTAGCTTTGATCCTAAGACAACCGATCTGGCCGATCGCGAAAAAACACTTTCCAAGCCGACCAAGGGCGGCAAGCTCGGTCAAGGAACTCGTCAGCGCCATGCGAGACAGGGTGGAACCTCGCCCGATGGTGCCTGGAAGATCCGCGTCGTCGAAGGAAACCTCGTCGCCCAAGCTAAGGGCGGCGAAAAGAAATTCCCGCTCACAAAGGATGAAAAATTTGAACATGTGCGCATTTACTGGGCACCCGACTCGAAGCGTTTTGTCCTCTTCCATAATTTGCCAGCGGTGAAACGCATCGTTCATATGGTCGAGTCGTCGCCCAAGGGACAATTGCAGCCGCGGCTTAAATCAATTCGGTACACGAAGCCGGGTGATCCACTCGCGACCACCAAGGTTCGGCTCTTCGACGTTGGCACACCGCGAGAGATCCCGCTCGACGACAGGCTGTTCAAGGAACCGTGGAGTATCGACCGGCTGCGCTGGGCTGCGGACTCGTCGCGGTTTACGTTTCTCTACAACCAGCGCGGCCACGAGGTCCTCCGGATCGTCGCGGTTAACTCGGACGATGGCAAAGCCTGGTCGCTGATCGAGGACGCTCCCGACACCTTTGTGAATTATTTCCAGAAACTGTTCGTTTACTTTCTCGACGAGCAGTCAGAGATCATCTGGATGTCCGAGCGCGATGGCTGGAACCATCTTTACCGTTTTGATGCGAAGACGGGCAAGCTGATCAATCAGATCACCACCGGCAAGTGGCCGGTTCGCGGCGTCGATTGGATCGATATCGAGAAGAAGCAGATTTGGTTCCGCGCCTGCGGTATCTATCCGGATCAGGACCCCTATTACGTCCATCACTGCCGTGTGAACTTCGACGGCACGGGAATGGTGCGGCTCACCGCCAGCGACGGCACGCACTATGTGCATTACTCTCCGGACGGCCGGTATCTGGTTGCCAAGTATTCGCGCGTCGATCTTCCCCCGGTGCATGAACTGCGCCGCACGGAGGATGGCAGCTTGGTGTGTCAATTAGAAAAAGCCGACATCAGCGGCCTGCAAAAGATCCCCGGTTGGACTATGCCGAAGCGATTTGTTGCCAAGGGCCGCGACGGGATGACCGATATCTATGGGGTCATTTACCTGCCAACCAATTTCGATCCCGCGAAGAAATATCCCGTGCTCGAGAAGATCTATGCGGGACCTCACGGTTTTTACGTGCCGAAAAAGTTCCACACTTATTACACGGCACAACAGCTCACGGAAGTCGGTTTCGTGGTCGTTGTGATCGACGGGATGGGCACCAATTGGCGGTCGAAAAAGTTCCTCGACGTTTGCTGGAAGAACCTCAAAGACGCCGGCTTCCCCGACCGTATTCTATGGATGCGTGCGGCGGCCAAGAAGTATCCTTACATGGACCTCACTCGCGTTGGTATTTATGGCGGTTCGGCCGGCGGCCAAAACGCACTCGGCGGCTTGTTGTTCCATCCCGACTTCTACAAGGTCGCCGTGGCCGACTGTGGATGTCACGACAACCGCATCGACAAGATCCACTGGAACGAAGCCTGGATGGGCAAGGTCGGCCCACACTACGCCGACAATTCTAACGTAACCCACGCCCACAAGATGCAGGGCAAGTTGTTGCTGACCGTCGGCGAACTCGACACAAACGTCGATCCGGCGTCCACGATGCAAGTGGTCGATGCCCTGATCAAGGCCGACAAAGATTTCGATCTGCTCGTCGTCCCCGGCGCCGGGCACGGTGTCGGCGAGCGTCCCTACGGCGTTCGCCGTCGGCAGGATTTCTTCGTCCGGCATCTCTTGGGCATTGAACCTCGCAGCAAGCCATAAGGCCGCATGAAGAACTTCCTTTCTATCGATGGCTGCCCGAAGCAGCAAGAAAGGTCACCGATGACTCAAAGGGCAAGGGCCTTAGGGACTGACCGTCGGATCGCCGGTCAGCCAGCCAAGGGATGCCAGAAACTTATCCATCTCCGTAACCGTCTTGGCATACATCGGGGCGTTTCGTTTGTTAAAGAAACCATGGCTCTGGCCGGCGTAGACGTGCAGGTCACAACGTCCGCCGACCGCTTCTGTTTTTTTCTTATAGGTCTCGGCCGTCTTGACCGGAATCAAACGGTCGCGGTCGCCAAGAAAAACGATCGTCGGCGGCACACCCTGGCGAAGATTATGCAGCGGCGAGATTTCCTTCCAGCGCGCCTTGACGCGGCTATGACCGTAGCCCTTCGGGCCGTTGTCGTAAACCGGATTGAACAACAGCAGCGCGTTGGGTTTCGAACTGATCTTCGCGTTCTCCGACGGCTCATCAAGCCCGGTCAGCGTTCCGGTCGCGGCGGCAACATGTCCGCCGGCCGACCCGCCGCCGGCCGCGATCCGTTTCGGGTCGATGCCGAGTCGTGCGGCGTGGGTCCGTAACCAACGCACGGCGGATTTGCCGTCTTTGACGCATTCAAACGGTGACGTGCCTTGGCGACCTTTGACCCGATAATCGGCGATCACCGCGACCATGCCGCGCGAGGCGAGATAGCGGGCGTGCGGTTTGAATTGAAGCGGGGTGCCGCCGGTCCATCCACCGCCAAAGAAAAATACCGCGGCCGGTCGCTGGTCCGAGGGTTTGTGCCCTTTGGGGGTGAAGAGCCACAGTCGCAGTTTCACACCGCCAGCGGTTTTATAGACCTCTTCCTGCGCTCCGGTGATCTTGAGCGACAGTCCTTGCTTTCGGGCCCCTTGCTTTCGGGCCCCTTGCTTTCGGGCCCCTTGCTTCTGGGCCCCTTGCTTTCGGGCCGCAAGGGTCGGCGAAGTTCCGCACCAAGCGGCGACGAGCAGGATCAACAATGAAAGTCGGCGAAAGGCAGAGTTTGACGACACTTCAGGTTCCTCGTTCGGCGGGGGTGCAGTGGACTGGCGAGCCTGCCATTGTGCCACAAAGGCGCGTTGGTCTGCAAATCGGTCACAATCCATCGGCAGCATCTACCAGCATTCATGGAACCATCGCGTCTGGGCGGATAACATAGAAGGTAGCCGTGTTGGTGCGGTCCCAAGGAGAGCTGCGTGGCAACCGTCCAATATCATTGTCCCCATTGTGCAGGACCTTTTCAGGTCGACGACCAACTGGCCGGACAGCAGGTCGCGTGTCCCAGTTGCCGGGGGCTGATTACGATCGCGGCGCCGACGCCCGTATCATCGGCGGCTTCGCAGCTTGCGTGTCCTCATTGCACGTCGATATTTCAATACGATTCGACGATGGCAGGCCAACAGGCGGGCTGTCCCACGTGTGGCGGACAGGTGATGATTCCCGGGCCAGTGTTCGCATCGGTTCCCACGATCCAACCGAGCGTGGCTTCGCAATTGAACTGTCCCCACTGCGCCGGATTGTTTCAAGTCGACGCATCGCTGGCAGGGCAACAGGCCGGTTGTCCCACATGCGGTGGCCTGGTGATGATTCCCGCAGTCATAGGTGGGCAGCAACCGCCAAGATCACCGATTCCGCTGCCGCCAATCAGCGAACCACCGGTGTCCGAGCCTCCTGCATCGTCGACCCCCGTCAGTAGCCCGCCGAGTGGCCCGAAACCGGAGAACATGTTGCTCCCTTCGGCTGCGACGGAGAAGCCCAAGGTAATAAAAGTGGAGAAGCCGGCTGCTGCGCCGGTGGTCAGCCAACCAGCCGCCAGTGAGCCGGCGAAAAAACAATCTCCGAAAACGACGGAACGGCTCTCCGATCCGCCAGCGCCGGCAAGCGATCCTGCACCGCATGTCACGCCCGACGCGGCGGACGCTTCGCCAATACCGACAACCAAGGTTGCACTCGCCGATGTTGCTGTGTCGAGTGTTGTTCCTTCGCACCTTCGCAAAACGTCATCGCCGGTTGACCTATCGTCCGCGATGCGACCGGTTCGTCCAGCGGCCGCGACGACCAGCCAAAGAACAACCACGGCACCCGAGCGAGAAGAAGACCTGGCCAACCCAGGGATGGTCTTCATCGATCCAGTCAAGACGATCACTCGGGGTGACGAGCAAATCGAGCTGAAGACGCTCACTCGTGAGGAGCGAACCAGTCGGCACCGAGTTGCCAACCTGATCATGCTGATCGGCGGAGTGGCGATCTTGGCCCTAACCATTTACCTGGTCATACGATTTAGCACCGTGCCGATCGTTTTTTGACCCATCTCGTGATTCGCTAAATCTTGAATAGCAACACGAACGAATAATTCAGGTCGTTGGCCTTCCGACCATTGGGCGTGCTGTCGTAGCGGTCGATCGCGCCGATCTTCAGACTCAGATTGGCCTCTTCGTCGAGGAGAATTTCCCAGCCGGCGTCGGTCACAATCCGATAACTACCCCAGTTGCCCCAGTCGGGATAGTGGTCGACCTTGATGACAAGCTTCTGCCGAAAGTTCAACTCTCGCTCGAAGTCGATTCCGAAATTCGCCTCAGGAACGTACGACTCATCCACCCCACCGATCTCACGCGACACACCAGAACCAAACCGCCCGGTGAGTGTGGTCACGTCGTTCTTGATCACCGAGTATCCCAGACCCATCGAAGCGGCCAGTCGCAGATCAAAATCCTTAAACTCGTCATATTCGAGCGTGCCCAACGTGTAGAGACTCCACCTCGTATCGCCAAAGTGTCGATCAAGCCGAACTTCGCCGAGGGCGTTGTGCTGTGAGTCGATGCCGCGGTTCGAGGTCCGCGCGTGATCTGCCTTAAGAGACAGTGTATGCGTACCAGTCTTGCGCTTTAGGTCCGCACCGAGAACGATACTGACCGATTGGGCGTTTCCCTTTGCCGCGTTCAACCCTAGTTCGAGACTGCCACTCCACAACGGCCCATACCAATAGCCCGGCTCGAAACACCAGCAATCGTCGATCACCATTTCGTCCTTTGCCTCAAGCTGAGGTGCCTCAAGCTGAGGTGCCTCGAGCTGAGGAGGAGTGGAAAACGGTACGGACGCTTCTTGTACGTTCGGAGCCGTGGCCGTCGGGCCGACATTCTCGGCGACACGATAAGCCGGCTGCGTGGCGGCTGGCGAAGATGTCGTCGGGTACGGACTAGATTGCCCCGCGCCACCATAACCGCCGCTACCTATCTGCGGCGAAGGACCCTGATAGGGCTGATACGAAGACTGAGGGTAGGACGGGGGCGAATACGCAGCCCCGTTGCCGGCCCGATTTTGGAACCCACCACTGCCAAAATTCTGGTTCCAGTTCGTTTGAGCCGTTGCCGTCGTGGCACACAGCAAGATCGTGGCACACAGTAGCGTCGCGGCGAACAGCGCGACGGCCAATTTATGAAAAATAGACATGAGCAGGCCTAACCGCGTAGCGGTAACATATGAGGAGGGCAGAGAATAGAAAAGATGAGCGAGCATCGCGCGCCGTGAGTACGGACGTATCGATATGCGGTGGTGCTTTTACCTGTTTTCCGTCGTCAACGAAACGGCAATTATTCACCCCAAGCGCGCGATGCTAGCATCGACCACGCTGATTCCGCAGTGGTGGTCCTTCACTCATGCAGGCGGCGCTGTAAGTTTCCCTCGGCCGCTAGTGCTCTTCCAGGCGTTGTTTGATGGGTTCGTGGGGCAGGTTTGTAACCTGCCTATGGTAGGATGAAATCCTGCCCCACGCATCGATCCAGGATTAACGCAACGCTAGATCTTGCCCCAGATCTCTTGCAACACCGCATACATCCGCGGGTCGTGCTCTTTGAGTTCTGCACGAACGAACGGATAGAAGTCGTTCACGCCCAGATACGACTCGGTCATTTCGGCAAAGTATTCCTTTTCGTTCGTCAAGCCATAGTGCCGAACCTTGCCGCCGCGATAGAGCAGCACCTTTTCGTAGATGCCGTTCTTCTTCGCCTCTGTATAGGCGGCCTTGACCTTCGCGTGACCAAAACCAAGCACCTGATCGTGATACGCATGGGCCAGCTCGTGCAACACCACGTAAGGATGTTTGGCCCAGGTGTGACGATTCACGAGGGCCTTCGCATGCGGGATGTGTACATGCTTGACCATCTTTGGATTGTGGCCATGGGAGACGAGCCACGCGCGGCCCGGGTGATATTGCATCGCTCCGAGTCGCTTGTTGTCGAGTTCGATCCAGATCGGCAGCTTTTGTAGCGCCGCGACCCGATCTTTGGGCAGAATAAATTTGATTCGCTGAAGATGATTTGCCAGAGCGACAAACGCCTTCTCCGCGAGTTCGCTATTCTCTTTGTCGAGCAACTTGGGATCGACCTTGATGGTCCAGCCTTCGACCTTCTTGATCACGGGCTCGTAGAATTTCGGTGCATCTTCAGACCGGGCCGCACTGACCAGCGACGTCGCCATACCAATGGCGACCAGCGCGCAAAGGACTCGGCTTCGCGAGAGCAAATCATTCAGGACCATTTTCGTTCCTCGTGATTAAATTCGCCAAAAAATAGGTTCATCCGGTATTTGTGGGGACAGCCATGGGCGGAAAAGGAAAAGAACCGCGGATGAACACGGATCTTCAAAGGTACGTTTCTCTCACAGGACGTTATTGTTTCTCATCTTGTCCCTCAAGCAGGTGTCGCCTTCGCGAATAATGCATCCAAGAAAATCCGTGTTCGTCCGTATTCATCCGCGGTTCGTTGTGAACTCTCAGGAAGATCTGTCCGCAGGTGTTCCCTGATATTCCCGGATGAATCCAAAAAAAGCGGACGTCGCGACGTGCAGCCGCGACGTCCGCAGACAACGGATAGTTGCCTTGCCACTATTTCTTCTTGTTCTTCTTGTTGGCGCCCAGAATCGGCGTGTCAAAGCCCGCCACGTCGGACGGTTTGATGCCCTTGCGATATCCGCCAAAGTTGAACGTGACCGGATTATACGGCCCCACGAAGCTAATGTTGTTGTCGGCCTTGATGGCGCTTTCCCAACCACCGGCCCACAGCGCCCCGTTGATCATCAGCCGGCGAAAGCCGTCGTTGAGAATATCTTCCGACGCACCATGCGTGGTGTTAAACACGCGGCCCGACTTGCCGTTCTCGCGTTTGTACTCGCGCGTCCAGACGACCGGCATCTCTTTCTTCGACTTGTCGGCCGGGTCGTCGATCTTCATGCCGTTCAGGATCTGCCCTCGAGCCAGCACAACGGAACCCTTAATCGGAAACGCCTTATAACCGCCACACTGGGTGTGAGCGTTCTTCACTCCGATCAGGGCCGGATGATCGGCCGCCTCTTTTGGAAGTATCATGCGCGAGCTCTGACGATGATTGCTGCCATAGTGCCCGACCCAAGTCTCGCCGAGAATCTGACGGCCGAAACCACCGGGATAACCTTTGGCACCTCTGGTGGTGTACTTGGCGAATTTATTTTTCTTGTCGCGAATCTGAAACGCATGGGTCGAAGTCCTTAGTCCCATCACCGGGCCGCCACGATCAAGATAGTCGACGATGTGCTGCATCTGCTCCTCGGGAAAATTCTGAAACCGCAGAAACACAATCATCAGGTCGGCCGTCTTCAGCGCTTCCAAGCCCGAGATGTGCGAACTCCCCGGTTGAATGAACCCCGTCTTGGGATCGGTGGTCCAAAACACACTGCACTTGAAGCCATAATGTTTGGCCAAGATCCGTGCCATCGCGGGCAGTGTCTCTTCGCCGCGATACTCATGGTCGCCGGCGATCAACACGATGTGCTTCCCTTTGCCGGGTCCAGCTTCGCCTTCGTAGACGACGCGATGAGGATGGGCGGCAAGCAAGCTGGACGAAGCGATCGTAAACAAGGCCATAGCAAACACGAAGAGCGAGCGGTGGATCATGGGGAGGTTTCCTTATCGAGGGCGGGGGCGATCCGGCTGTCGGAAGGCCGGAGCAGTGGGGGCGCTATCATTCAGCCTGCGGGTACATTCTAGTTGTGTGCGCGACGGAATAACAGGCTGGGGAGGGCCGGGAATAAATGCTTGAGAGATCGATATCCGGGGGACGTGCTATGGCCTGTGGACGATCCCGTTCGACTGAAATCGTCTCGTTGCTAGCGCAGCACCGACGATTTTCCGAAAAAGGGCGAACCAAATTGCGTAGCTGATCGAGGAAAAATCAGCGGAGCCGCGCACGTGAGAGAGAACACACTGAGACGAGAATAGTTCTCGTCCCAATACCATCCCGTACGCAAGACACACCGTCATGCCACCTATGGCCATATCCATTTAATTTGCTGGCAGGGTCACTGGTGTATTTTTCTTAGATGGTGTGGTATTATGATTTCGCATAATTAGTTCCAAGACGCGCAGACGGTTTATTTGCACCGCTTTTGGAACAGCAGGACTTACTCACATTTCTTGTGCCGATTCGCAAGCTCGGCCATCAGGCGGCCGCCAGTTGAAAGGGGGAGTTCGATGAAAACCGCGCTTTATTATCCGCACGTAAAAATGGGCGAATCGCTGGTCAAGAATGCCCTGTTCCTATGGGACCGCGTGGAATACATCGCGCCAAATGATTACTTTGAGCCACGTTACGAGGACGAAGGGCTTAGCAATGCCGTGAAGCTCCTTACTGTGCGACACATTCCGAATGAAGCAGAACAAACTGAGGCGAACAATGCGATTGTCGATTTACTTGAAACGGGATTACCTGATTGGTTTTTCGTCAAGGACTTGCCGGAACACATGAGATACTCGTTTTTTCCGAGGAAGTTCTGTTCCGACACCTGGAAATTACTGGAAGAAGCTAATCTCGCCGAACAGGTTGGAGATGGTTATGAAACATCAGAGCCGTTCGGCCTCAGCATGATGTCGCTTATGGCAGACACGTGCGCAGGAAGCGAGCGCCGACTCATTACGGACGAAATCGTCTCATACTCGGCACTTGACCGATATCTAACAACAATCGGTGGGGGTGAGTTAGGGCAGTTCGACAATGAGAGCGAGCGCCTAGTGACGATTTCGCTAAAGACAATGAACTTGCAAGATGTATCCCTAGAACGTCTCGTCGAGCTTCGCCAGAAAGAATCAGGCGCCAACGGCGCGCATCTTCGAGGCCTACGCCACAATTACTTGGAGAGGATTGAAGAATATGCCAACAAGATCGCCTCCACTGAGAACGAACGCGATGCCGAAGAGCTTGAACGCATTTTCGAGCAAGAGATGCAGGATGACTTTGAACTCTTAAAGGATGAACTCAAAGACGAAGCAAAAAAGGTGTTCTTTTCAAAGGAGATGGCAACTGCCGCGATTGCGATAGCCGGGAGTTTTCTAGAACCGGTCGTAGGATTGGGGATTGCGGGAGGCGCGCTTTGTAAGAAGAAGGTCGATTACAGGACAGCCCGGAACAAGACACTTCAAGGCCACCCGATGTCATGGTTGTATTCGACGAAGAAAGTCACGCTCTATTAGTTCTTCAAGTGGCCGAACAACCGGACGAAAAGGAGCTGCAATAGGGCTGCGCGTTCGATTCGCTCTACAATTTCATCTCACGTTCCGATTGTCCCAGGGGTTATGATCGCCTGAGTTCTTGATTGATAGGAGCGAGGATTCTTTTCGGCGTCCGTACACACACGTCGCGTTGGCGGTCCCTGTCCTGCGTCTTCAGCAGTTCTGATTCGACGCGGAGCCGCCTCGGGATTGCTCGTTTTCTGTCGTTTAACAATGAAAATCAAATCGAAAACACCGACGTCGGAGACGACGGCGACAGACTCGATTTGCCTCGTGGAGACTCGATGCGTAGAATTCGTGCGCTCAACGTGTAAACAGAGAAACCCATGCACCACGACGGCGCGGTGAACACGGAGTTCGGATTGACGATTTGGGGAAGATTTTACGCTCGGAGGATTGAATTACGATGAGGTGCTTACCTAACTTAACGGCGAGAGAAGTTCTCAGAAGTTTTCGCTTGACAGATGACTTTTTTTGCGAGGTGGTCTTTTTTCGTTTCTGTCTGGAAGAAGGCGACCTTCCGAACACAATTGGGGGTCCATCTAGGGGCGCTCGAAAAGTCGAACGCACGAATATGCACGAGAGGTCGCTGGACACTTTCGTCTTGTTAAACCTCTTTCGGCCGATCCGCACAGCAACGATGGAAACACAATCCACACAACGACTTGCGCCGAGAAAAAAACGAGCAGAAAAAACTTACAACTTTTTTTCCATCTTTGCACTTGCATCTTGACAACGACGCAGCTTAACGCGCCCCCTCGACTGGTGAAGCAAGGTTTCGTGTGGCTACATGCGGCCGGTTTTTGCGTGCCCACGATGATCTGCTTTAATGACGAATGAGTAATGTCGAATGTCTAATGCGATGAGGTGGTAACAAGATCTCTTGAGTTACCACGTTTATTCATTAGACATTCGACATTATTCATTCGTCATTTCCCCCTTGGGTTCTCCGCCTGTCCAGTCATCGCGAACAGGAAACGACTCGGGTCGCTCTGTCGCGGTTTGCCCCACGTGGCGAGGAAACGCCCTTTTTACACGCAATGCGGCCCAATTCCCCCAACCGCGCCCGCGTGGTTAGAATGTCCCCTGTGGTCGCCGTCAAGAATCCGCGGTGGCGTTCGCTTTTGGCAGCTCGGATACTCAAAGTGGAGATAGGACGATGTCACAGCATCACGACCGCAGGCGGTTCCTCAAGCAGACAGCAGGTGTGTTCGCAGGTGCGGGCCTTGCACAAAGCACTACGCCGGTGCTATCGCGTGACGACGCCGACGCGCGTTCATCGAACCAACCCGGCGATTCGATTCCGCCACACCGTTCGCTCAAGCTAACCGGACTGCACGCCTATGCCGAGAAAAGTATCGCCGCCGGTGATACGCTGCACCTTCGCACGTCGAGCAGCGTGCCCTACAAGCTTTCGATCTGCCAACTGGCGGGCGACGTCGACGACCAGAAGAAAGACGTCGTTCTGCACACGTTTGATGAATCGCTAGCGACGCCACAGCCGATTCGCCCTGGCTCCTATGTTCGAGTCGAAAAGAATCTGACCAGCGAAAAAGGTTTTGCCGCGGTTACGCTCGAGTGTTGGGTTCGCCCGTGGACGCTTAAGTCGTGGCAGGGATTGTTAACGCAGTACGAGTATGAGGACGACTGCGGTATTGGGCTTTTTATCGACGACACGGGCCGTGCTCTGTTCTATCTTGGCGACGGAGGCAAGTTTGACGAGACGCGCATGTTTGGCCGAGGCAAACTAAACCATCGTCGTTGGAACCACATCGCAGGTACGTGGGACGGCAAAAAGGTCGTCCTCTGGGTCAACGGTCGCAAGACAGGAGAGTGGGATCTTGCCGGTGCGGTCAAGCCAGGCAAAGCGCCGCTGCGATTGGGAGCCTATGGCAAGAAGGGCGTGGCCGATCATTTTCTCGAAGGCGATTTGGCGATGCCCGCGATCTACGATCGGGCCCTTTCCGCTGAAGACGTGAGAAAACGAATCGACGCCCGTGGGCTGAAAACGCCGCCGAAGGAGGGCCTGCTCGCCTGCTGGCCGCTGGACGAAGAAGGCGGCGACCAAGTTCAAGACAGCGGTCCGAACGAGCTTTCGGGACAGATCATCAACCACGGCGCGTGGATGATCGGGGGGCCAAGTTTCAAGGGCGATGATATCGGCCGGTATGACGAGGCGTATGACCCCCAGAAAGACGAAAAACGTGGGCACGGGCTGCGATTTGCCAGTGACGATCTATTCGACTGTCGGTGGAAGACGACGCAGACGTACAGCATCCCGAAAGATGCCAAGAGCGGACTTTACGTCGGGCGCTACGAATACGCGGTCGAGGGAAAGCCATACGAGTACAACGTCACATTCAACGTGCGCCGACCAGAGAGTCGACGAAAGCCGTCGATCTTGGTTCTTGTCAGTTCCAGTTCGTGGCGCGCGTATAACTCGGCCGGGTTTCCGGTTGGCGTCCGTGGGCTGCACTTTTTTCCCGTTGGCGGCCTGAAGAGTAGCCATCCACAGGCGCCGGCTTATAGTTGTTACCGAAATCATCGCCACGGACAGCCGGCGTACTACTTCGGCATGAATATGCCCTGGCCGTCTGCGGCACCGAACGCATTGTTTCACGACCCGAAGATGCGCTACAGCCATCTAATGCGAAGCGAGCTGTTCGTCCATCGTTGGCTTGACGGCGTCTATGGCGATCATGAGGGCTACGAATACGACGTTGTCACGGACTACGATTTGCATAGCAACCCGGATCTGCTCAAGGGCTACAAAACGATCTTTATCAACGGGCACAGCGAGTACTGGTCGGCCGAGGCATTTACGGCCGTCGATCGTTTTCTCGCCGCCGGCGGCACCGCGGCGCTGCTATCTGGCAACACGATGTTCTGGCGCACCAGTTTCAGCGAAGATGGGTCGGTGATGGAGTGCCGAAAGTTCGATCCACGCATTGGCGGACGAGGCGGAGCGACCATCGGGGAACTCTATCACAGTCAAGACAAGAAACGTGGCAGTTTGATGCGCGAGTGCGGCTATCCGGCCTGGAAATGTGTCGGGCTCGAGTGCTGTGGCTGGGCGGGCGTTGACGGCGTGTATCATGCCGATGCGCCTGATCACTTTCTCTTTAACAAGCCAGAGAAATGTGAGTTCAAGAAGAACGAAACCTTTGGGCACAATCCCAACGGGAAATATCCCCTGGGTGTCGGGCACGAATGGGACATTCGTCTTTCTTCGCTCTTGAAAATGACGCGAAAAGTACCCGAGGGCGTGAAATTGCCCGAGGAACCGGCGGGAATCACGACGCTTGCGCGTGGCATCCGTCCGCCGGGCGGAACTCTCGACTATTTCACCGCCAATGCGCCGGCGATCGACGGATTGTGTGCGGAAATGATTTATTGGGAGCGGCCAACCGGCGGCCGAGTCTTTCACGCAGGATCGATTGGCGCCGGTTGGGCGTTGTCGGTCGATCCGAAATGGCGAACCGTGATGCGAAATGTCTTGCATCATTTTGATGTCAAACCGAAACCTGCGTAACCGCGAACCAAGTGGAAAATAGCATGCGAATCAGTTCGACGACGTGGCATTATCTGCGCATGGTGAAGACGTTGTTCACCGCCGTTGTTTCGCTGAGTGCGGTGCTCGCTTCGATCGAAAATGACGGTCAAGCGGCCGATCTTCCGCGCCCCCTGCAAGTGCCCGACGGCTTCGCGGTGGAAGTCGTCGCCGGTCCGCCGCTGGTCAATCGGCCGATTTCTGCCGCCTTCGACGAGCGGGGGCGACTCTATGTCACTGATTCGAGTGGATCGAACGAGAACGTCAAGATTCAACTGAAGAAGCGTCCTCACCGCATCGTTCGACTGGAGGACACCGACGGCGACGGTCGTTTTGACAAGAGTATCGTATTCGCCGACAAAATGATGTTTCCTGCAGGCGCCATGTGGCTCGAAGGTTCGCTCTATGTCACCGCGCCACCGCACATTTGGAAACTGACTGACACCGATGACGACGGTGTTGCCGATCGACGTGAAATCTGGTTCGACGCAAAGACGCTGACCAATTGTGCCAACGATCTCCACGGCCCTTATCGGGGTCTGGATGGTTGGGTCTATTGGTGCAAGGGAGCGTTTGCTCAGCAGACCTATGCGCGCCCCGGCAAGAAGGACTTTGTCACGCGAGCGGCGCACATCTTTCGCCGTCGCCCGGAGGGGGGGGCGGTCGAGCATGTGATGACCGGCGGAATGGACAATCCGGTCGATGTGGTGTTTACGCGCGGTGGCGAGCGGCTTTTCACCACCACCTTCTTGCAGCATCCGGCCGCCGGCAGACGTGATGGAATCATTCACGCGATTTACGGCGGCGTCTATGGAAAAAAACAGGGGGCGATCAACGGCCACATCCGCACGGGCAAGTTGCTATCGCCGCTCGTGCACCTTGGTGCGGCCGCTCCGTGCGGCATGACGCGGCTCAAATCAACGGAACTAGGCAAGGGGTTTCGAGATAGCTTACTCGCGTGTCAGTTCAATATGCATAAGGTCTCGCGACACATATTGGTGTCACGAGGTGCGACGTTTGTTTCGCAGAACGAGGACTTGCTGACCTGCAAACACATCGACTTCCACCCGACCGACGTGCTGGAGGATGCGGATGGCAGTGTTCTGGTCGTCGACACCGGGGGATGGTACAAGCTGTGCTGCCCGACGTCCCGGCTCCACAAGCCAAACGTGCTCGGAGCAATTTACCGGATTCGCAAAAAGGGCAAGCACAAAGTCCCCGATCCACGCGGTCGAAAGCTCGACTGGACGGCGCTCTCGGTCGAGCAACTGGCGCCGCTATTAAGTGATGCGCGTCCGGCGGTTCGTAGCCAGGCACAGGACTTGCTGGTTGCCCGTGGCAAGAAAGCGGTGCCGGCGCTGGCCAAGGCTATGAAACATTCCTCGCCGGATGTCCGAATTCGCGCGGTCTGGGCGCTTAGTCGCATCGATGATCCAGCGGCGCGCCGAGCGCTTCGCTCAGCACTAAAGGACTCCGACAGTGATGTCCGTCAGGCGGCGATCCACTCGGTATCGGTCGTTCGAGACAACGAGTCGGCCGCTCCTTTAATCGACCTGCTGAAGAACAAATCGCTCCACAATCGTCGGGCGGCGGCGGAAGCATTGGGGAGAATTGGCGACTCAAAGGCAGTCGGCGCACTGCTCGCAGCC
>Ga0114996_10002416_pt1 | contig 24227 bp, 20 predicted proteins | sample ArcticOcean_MG_C_4_FD_87039 | JGI IMG/M metagenome (GOLD analysis project Ga0114996, IMG submission 87039) | Marine microbial communities from western Arctic Ocean - ArcticOcean_MG_CB4_134 | ecosystem: Environmental > Aquatic > Marine > Oceanic | place: Arctic Ocean: Canada Basin | collected... | reverse complement strand
CGGCGACGGCAATATCCGATGTGCCCCCGGTTACGACGGTGACGGCGCCGGGGAGGGGGGGCATTTCACCGGCGGGCACAACGATGATGCCGGCTTCGGCGGTGAAGACCGCGTCCGGCAAAGTGTCAACGACGGCGGCGTAGTCATTTGGGGTGGCCCTGGTGGCGATGACGGTCTGGCCGGAGGCGACCAGCGAGGCGGCGATGTCGGCGATCTGCTCTGGAGACTTCCCCGGACAATAGATGGCCTCTGGGAAGCCGGTGCGATCCGCTCGCCGACTGTCGACTTTGGCGAAGCCCAGGTCGTCGTATGGTTCGCTGAGACGGTGGGCGGCGTCGTCGATAGAAAGAGCGCCGCTGGCGACCTGCTTAAGAATGTCTTCGATGGGGCCGGTCAAGGCGCTATGGCCAAGTGAGGTTAAAGAAAGCGTCGCGACCCGGATACCGGGCCTGACTTCCGAGCGCCTCTTCGATGCGAAGCAGCTGGTTGTATTTGGCCACGCGATCAGTGCGGGCCACCGAACCGGTTTTGATCTGGCCGCAACCGGTGGCTACCGCCAGGTCGGCGATGGTGGTGTCCTCGGTTTCGCCGGACCGGTGCGAAATGATGCTGGTGAAGCCGGCTCGCGTGGCGAGCTGGATGGCGTCGAGAGTTTCGGTGAGGGTGCCAATTTGGTTCAGCTTTATCAGGATGGAATTGATGGCACGCTCGTCGATGGCGCGCTGGAGAATCGCGGTATTGGTGACGGTGAGATCATCGCCCACTATTTGCAGGCGCTCGCCGAGCCGCTCCGTGAGCAGTGTCCAGCCTTCCCAATCGGACTCGTCAAGGCCGTCTTCGAGGGAAATGATGGGATATTGGCGGGTCCAGTCTTCCCAGAACGCGACCATCTCTTCGGTGGAGAGGGTGCGATCCTCCCGGGCCAGTCGGTACTTGCCGTCCTGGTAGATCTCTGACGCGGCGGCGTCGACGGCGAGCAATACGTCTTGCCCGGGTGAGTAGCCGGCGGCTTCGATGGCGGCCAGGATGCGCTCGACGGCCTCGGCGTTGGATTTGAGGCCGGGAGCAAAGCCACCTTCGTCGCCGACGTTGGTGCTGTAGCCGGCCTGGTCGAGGATGGACTGGAGGGCCTGATAGATTTCAGCGCCTGCCCTAACGGCCTCGCGAAAACTATCGGATCCGACGGGCATGACCATGAATTCCTGAAAGTCGGTGGAATCGGCGGCGTGCTGGCCGCCGTTGAGGATGTTCATCATAGGTACCGGGAGGCGATTGGCGGTAACGCCGCCGAGGTAGGAATAGAGCGGCAGTTCCACGGCATCGGCGGCGGCCTTGGCGACGGCCAGGGAGACTCCGAGCAGGGCGTTGGCGCCGAGGCCGGCCTTGTTGTCGGTGCCGTCCATGGCGATGAGCTGGGAGTCGATGGCGGCCTGGTCGGTGGCATCCATGCCTTCAAGAGCCGGGCCGATGATCTCGTTGACGTTCTGGACGGCGTCACGGACGCCCTTGCCGCCGTAGCGGGCTGAGTCACCGTCCCGCAGTTCGATGGCCTCGCGGCTGCCGGTCGAAGCGCCGGAGGGCACTCCGGCGCGGCCGCTGGCGCCACTCTCCAATAGAACATCCACTTCGACGGTTGGATTGCCGCGGGAGTCCAGGATTTCGCGGGCGGTGACATCTTCGATGAAGGTCAAGTAGGGGCCTTTCGGCTGGCGTCGTGGTTGGTGGAGCAGTCCAGATTCGGGCGTCGAATTTTGGGTGCAAATGCCGCTCTTCACGACGCCGAAGAAGTATACCGAAGCTAGGGTGGCCCACCCTGAGGATATTTGGTGCTGAAGTTCTTACTTAAGGAAGTGTGTCGGAGTCCAGCACGCCTTAAAGCAGTTGCTCGCGATAGGAAGGGAAAGGGTCAAGAACCGGGTAAGGGAAGGAGCGCCGGGAATGACCGCGGCCCGGAGAATCCCACGATGCTCGGTGATTTGGAAGACAACAGTGAGGGACCGATGTTGACGCGGTTAGGCGAACTCTTCGCCGTCGAATTCGCGGACGACTTCGACGAAGCGCTCGGGTTGCTGCCATTCGAGCAGATGGCCGCAGTCGGAAAATTCGACGACGCGGGCGTCGGGCATTATGTCGACCATGCGAACGGCTACGCCGGCCGGGAGGATCTCGCTGTTTTCCCCGTGGGGAATAAGGGTGGGAACGTCGATGCGGCCACCTTCTCCCAGAGGTCCCAGGAGCCACGGATGACGGCGAAGAACGTGGGGTCGTAGCGGACCGCCAGGCTGCCGTTTTCGGTCCAGCGAGGTTGTTGGCGATGAAGGTGGATAGATCGCCGAGGGCCTGCGGGGTGTCCTGGAAGTGGGCGTATGCGGCGTCGTAGGAGTACCAGGTGAGGGTTTGGGAGGCCGCGCGGGGGCGGTCGCGCTCAGCGATTTCGGGTCCGATGTCTTTGAGCAGGAGCTTCCGGATGGGGATGTCGCCGTCTCCGAACAGATTCATGCAAATCGCGCCGCCAAGGCTGTGACCGAGCACGAGCGTATTTTGGATGCCGAGCTTCTTGATGAATTGGGCGGTGTCGGCGGCGAAGTCGTCCAGATCGTAAGAGGAGGCGCGGGAACTATGACCGTGGCCTCGATGGTCGGGAGCGAAGACGTGGCAGTTTGGGAAGAGGGCTTCGATGAACCAGGCATGGTTGACAGCCATTGAAGTTGCTTCGTGCAGGACTAGCACGTGAGGGCCGGAATCTCCCCATTCGAGGTAATGAAGACCGACGTTATCGAGAGCGACGTAGCCCTCGCGGTAGTTTCGGGGATTGCCGGACATCGAGCCTCCCGCGTGAACTGAACAGCGTCCCGACTCAGGGCCTGGTCGGATTTCAGAAGGTCGGCGATCTCGACGGCGGAGCTGTCTGTCTGGCTGCTTTTCTGGAGGATCGCGGTGGCCGTGGTGGGAAGCATCACGGCCTCTGGAGCCTGCTCCAGGATTTCGTCTGCTTCTAGGTTGGCAGTCATCTGAGACCCCGCGTTTCGGCTTGCCCGCCCAGAACCGGCACCCGCTCAGCTTCGGGCTCCCTATCGTAGGGGTGTTGGCTGCCGATCTCAACTCTAGTCCGCGGATGCGGCCAGTGGTTCGGGCGTGCCGATCGCGTCGGGTCCAACTCTGCCGGTTGTGATGAGCAGGCTGGCGAATACGGAAATGGCGGCGATGATGGCGCCGGCCACGAAGGGCAGCACGTGCCCGTAGGCCTGCCAGAGGAGCCCGCCCGCGACGGGCACTATCACGGCGGCGACGTGATTCATGGTCTGTCCGGTGACCATGGTGGGGCGAAGGTCGGCGGGGCTGATGAGAATTTTCTCAACGTAGGTGGTGATAGCGATGGAGTTGTTGAAAAGGATGTTATCTACGACATAGAGGACGTAGAGAATCCACGGGACGGTGACGAAAGCGTAGCCAAGGAAGACGAAGGTGAGACCGGCAAAGCCCCAGGCGAGGATAGGTTTTTCTCCGTAGCGATCGATCCAGCGACCGAAGTAGTAGGCGGAGATGATGCTGCCGATCTGGTTGACGAAAGATAAGGCGGCGATGGTTTCGATGGAGGTGCCGTGGACGCGTATCAGAGCGAATAACGCGAAGGTCATAAATACGTGGCGGCGGGTGCCGCTAAGAATTTGCAGCACGTAGAAAAGCCGATAGCGGCGGCGAAGTACGAAGCGCTGCTGCTTTGACGCCTGCGATGCGGGCATGCGGATGCGGAGGATTACCAGGCCACCAAGCCCGATGAAAATGGCGGAAACGACAAACAGGGGACGTAGGCCAGTGGAGGTAACGAGAAAATATACGATGGCGATGCCGAGGAGACCGGCGACATTTCCAGAGGATCGCAGCAGGCCGAGGCGGCGGCCCTCGTACCCCTTGCGTCCGAGGCGGAGGGCCAGGGAGAGGCTGATCGGGGCCCAGGAATGGAAGCCGATGCTCCATATGAATGAGAAAATGATGAGTCCGGTGACGTCGTTGAGGTGGAAATAATTGGCCACGCCGGCGGCCATGAGGAGCAGGGCGATGCCGGCCAGTCGTGGTTCCAGCAAGTACATCGTGGCGGCGGCGATGAAAATGCTGAGGAGTCCCGGAATTTCCCGTATGGATTCGAGCAGGCCGAGTTCGCTGGGGAGGATGTTGATTTCGTCGGCGGCGAAGTTGGTGAAGAGGACCTGGTACATGAAAAAGCCGAACGAGAAGAAGGCCGAGCCGAGGATGAGAATGCGAAAGTCGCGTTCTTCGCTGAGCAGCGGGAATTGGAACCTCATGGGCTAGCGCAATTCGTCCAGGAGGCCGGGGAGTTCGGAAAAGCGTTCGCCCAGGCTTGAGTAGAGCTGCCGGTAAAATGGCAGCAGGCGGGCGTAACGGACAGCGGATTCGGGATCGGGGTCGATGTGGCGCTCGATGTCCACAAGTTTGGCAGCCGCGGCGAGGGAGTCGAAGGCGCCTAGCGTTTTCATGGCGAGCATGGCGGCGCCGAAGACGGCGGCGTCGAAGTCGGCGGGAAGGGCGAGGCGGCGGTCAAGGACGTCGGCGAGCATCTGGGTCCACAAGCTGGACTTACGGAATCCGCCGGTGGTGCGAATTTCGGTTGGCTCGCCGCAGATTTCGACGAGTGCGCCGAAAACGTCGGCGAAGTGCATGGTGACGCCTTCGATGGCGGCGCGAGCGATGTGGCGTTCATGGTGCCCGACGGTGAGTCCGAAAAGGACGCCGCGGGCGTCGACGTTCCAGTAGGGGGAGCGCTCGCCGGCCAGATACGGCAGCGCGACCAGGCCATCGGCGCCCAGGGGAGCGGCGGCAGCGGCGTCCATCAGGTCGGCGTAGCCCTGCTCCGGGTCAGCGTGCGGGAAGTGGCGGTCGCGAATCCAGCGAAGGACGATGCCGGCGCTGCTTATTGATACGCCATTTACCCAGAGGCCGTCGGCCAGGTAATAGGACCAGGTTTTGCGCTCCGGGTGGAGAACGGGCTCCGGGAGGATGGTGCGGCAGGCGGCGCTGGTGGCGATCATGGCGGTGTAGGAGCCGGGCTCGATGGAGCCAACGCCGATGTTGGAAAGCATGCCGTCGGCGGCGCCGGCGAGCAATGGGGTGCGGGGGTCGATGCCGACGGCTCTCGCAATGTCCGGCTTGAAGTGAAAGGTGGTGCCGGGCTCGACGATCTCGCCCAGAGTGGTGGGGTCGAGGCCCAGGTAGGCGATCCATTCGTCGTTCCAGCTGGGCCCGACCATGTTGAGCATGCCGGAGCCTGAACCGACGGAGCGATCGAGGATCATTTCGCCGGCGAGGCGATGGAGCAGGAACGTCTTGGTGGGCACGAAGTGGGCGGCGCGGGAATAGATCTCGGGTTGGGTGCGCTTGAGCCAGGCGATTTTTGGACCGGTGTAAATGCCATGAAATTGAGAGCCGGTGGCGCGATAGATCGCGTCCTCATCCAGTTCGTGGCGGGCGGTGAGTACGTCTGGGGCGCAGCGCAGGTCGGCCCAGGTGAGGGCGTTGATCAGGGGTTCGCCGTGATGGTCGAGGGCGACCATGGAACCGACTATGGAGCTGAGGCAGACAGCCTCAACGTGGTAGTTGCCCGCGTCGTGAAGGTCCCGCACGCAGTCGGTCAGGACTTGCAAGCTGAGGTCGAGATAATCCCCGGGTTCCTGCTCGGCGGCTCCGGCGGTCGGGCTGAGTAGCCGCAGGTCGCGTCGAGCGGAGGCGACGCGCCGTCCTTCCAGGCTGTAACCGGCGGCCTTGATGCCGGTGGTGCCGACGTCAAGGCCGATAAAGATGCTTTCAGCGGTCAGTGCCGGCCTCGATCCTGAGGAGCCGGGGACGGCGGGAGGCGATTATGAGCGCATCTTGCCCTTGCCGCCGCAACGGGGACATTTGCCTTCCGCGACGTGCCAGCCACCGGGCGCGGATGGATCGGGCCAGCGCTCGTTGATATATCCGGTGCCCTCGCAGCGGGTACAGATGGGTCCCCGGGGCGGTAGCAACCGGGGGACGACGATTATGGCCAGGCCGACGACGGCCACGAGGATAAGTATCGACGGGTCCATAGGTAACCGATCCCTCCCGACGCGATGCAAACGAACGGCGCCCGATCGAAAAAAGCGTAACTGACCGGGGCTTTCAACGGCCCCATTTTCTCACAAGCGCCAGTTTTGTTTCGAGCGGCCTCGACGCCTACAATTCTCACCTATGAGCGATGCGGCCGCAGAAGGCTTCGTACATCTTCACGTTCACAGCGAGTTCAGCCTTTTGGATGGGCTTGGCAAGATTGAGGCGCTGGTTTCGCGGGCTCGGGATTTGGAGATGCCGGCGCTCGGGCTTACCGACCATGGCGTGATGTTCGGGGCCATGGATTTCTACCTGGAGGCGCGGCGGCAGGGGATCAAGCCGATCGTGGGTTGCGAGTTTTATGTGGCGCCGCGCGGGCGATCGGACAAGGATGGGCGGAAGGACTCGACGGCCACCCACCTGACGGTTCTGGCGACGAATGAAATTGGATACCGGAACCTGATCGCGATGGCCTCCAAAGCGCAGCTGGAGGGTTTTTACTACCGTCCGCGAATCGACCGGGAGCTGTTGGCGGAGAGTGCCGGTGGGCTGATCTGTCTCTCTGGGTGTCCGTCGAGCGAGATGTCCAGGCTGGTGCGAGATCACAACATGGATCAAGCGGTGGAGCTGGCGGGCTGGTACCGGGAAATCTTCGGGAAGGAAAACTTCTTCGTCGAGGTGCAGAACCACGGTATGGAGATGGAAGTGCAGCTGGGGGCGGGACTGCTGGAAGTCGCGAATAAGGTGGGGGCGCCACTGGTGGGCACGAACGATGTGCACTACGTGAATGAGGCCGACAAGGATGCGCACGACGTGCTGCTCTGCGTGGGAACGAACAGCACCGTGGATCAGGAAGATCGGATGCGGATGGACGGGGACTATCACCTGAAGTCGGCGGCGGAAATGGCGGTGGTGTTGAAGGAATTCCCGGGGGCGATGAAGAACACGCTGGCGGTGGCGGAGCGGTGCGAATTGGAGCTGAATTTCGACCAGATCTCATTGCCGCCGGTGGACATTCCGGCCGGTGAGGACGAACAGAGCTACTTGCGGCGACTGGCCTTTGAGGGCTTGGCGGCGCGATTGCCGGAAGCCGACGATACATACCGCGATCGGCTGGAGATGGAGCTGGCGACGATCGAGCGCCTGGGATTCTCGGTGTACTTCCTCATCCACGCCGACATCTTTCGCTTCTCAAGATCGAGGGGCATGCTGGCGGGTCCGCGTGGATCGGTGGGGGGCAGCCTGGTGGCGCACGTCCTGTACATCTCGGACATCGACCCGGTGCGACTCAATATCTCGTTCGAGCGATTTCTGAATGATGGACGTCAGGAGCAACCACCCGATATCGACATGGACTTTCCAGATGATGGCCGCGAGGAAGTGATTCGGTACGTGGTGGAGAAATATGGGAGAGACCATGTGGCGCAGATCGCCACGTTCGGGACGATGGCGGCGCGGGCGGCGATCCGGGATGTGGGGCGGGCGACGGGGATGGCCTACGGAAAGGTGGATGAGCTCGCCAAGGCGATACCGTTCGACGCGGTGGAGCCGTGGGATATCGGTCGGTCGCTGCAAGGGGTGCCGGCGATAAAAGAGCTCTACGCGGCCGACGCGGACGTGCGGGCGCTGATGGATACCGCGCGGCAGCTGGAAGGGGTGGCGCGGAATGCCTCGGTACATGCGGCGGGAGTGGTGGTGTCGAATCGGCCGCTCATGGAGCATGTGCCGCTAATGCGTTCGGGATCGAGCGGCGACCCGGTGGCCCAGTACACGTTCGGGACGCTGGAGCGGATTGGGTTCCTGAAGATGGATTTCCTGGGTCTGGCGACTTTTAGGACGATCGCCACGACACTGAACTTTGTGAAGGAAACGCGGGGCGAAACGCTAGTTGTGCAGGATCTGCAGTTGGAGGATGAGAAGACGTTTGAGCTCCTGGCACGCGGCGAGACCGTGGGAATATTCCAGCTGGAAGGGGCCGCGATAACCCGGCATCTGACCCACCTGAAACCAACCAGCGTGGCGGACCTGGCGGTGATGGTGGCGCTGTACCGGCCGGGTCCGATGGCCAACATAGATGACTACATCGCGATGAAGGAGGGCTCCGGGGCGGTGACCTCCCTGCACCCGGCATTGGATCCGATCCTCGAAGAAACCCACGGAGTAATGGTCTACCAGGATCAGGTTTTGCTGGCGGCGCGGGACATTGCCGGTTACACGTGGCCGGAGATCGATGTGATGCGGAAGGCGATGGGGAAGAAAATCGCCGAGGAGCTACGGGTGCAGCGAGACAAGTTCGTAGCAGGTGCGGTAGCGAACGACGTTGAACGAAGTATCGCGGAAGATATCTATTCGCTGATCGAGCCGTTCGGCGGCTACGGCTTTAACAAGGCGCATGCGTTCTTCTACGGAACGATCGCCTATTGGACCGCCTACCTGAAAGCGAATTTCCCCGTCGAGTTCATGGCCTCGGTCTTAATTACGAACAGCGGAGATTCGGGAAAGATCGGGGCGGCGTTTGCGGAGTGTGACGGGAAGGGAATCGAGATCGTGCCGCCCTCGATCTCGCGCAGCGGTACCGACTTCCGCATCGAAGGCAATCACATCGTGTGGGGGCTGGCGGCGGTGAAAAACGTGGGCCGGGCGGCCGTCGAAAGCATCGTGGAGGTGCGCAAGCGGGAAGGGTTCACTTCGCTGGACCAATTTTGCCAGAGTATCGACGGCAAGACCCTGAATCGAAGGGCGCTTGAGAGCCTGGTAAAGGTCGGCGCGCTGGACGAGCTGGGTGAGCGGGCGGCGGTGCTGGAGGCGCTGGGCCCGACGGTGGAACGAGCGCAGAAACTGCAACGAAGCGGGCTTGCCGGGCATGCGACTCTGTTCGACACGATGGCGACAGATGCCGATCCGGTGATGGCCGTCTCGCTACCGGACGTACCTCCGGCATCGGACCAGCAAAAGTCGGAATGGGAGGTAGAGTTTCTGGGAGTGAAATTCTCGCCGGACGACTTCGACCGTATCTGGCCGCGGCTAAAGTTCACGCTTCGGGTGGCGCCAGCGGAAATTGGGGAAGAATACAACGGTCAGTACGTCGATACCGGTGGGCAGATCAAGCAGATGCGAAGCTTCATGACGAGGCGAGGTAACGAGATGGCCGCATTCGTCCTGCATACGCCAGAAGGTGATATTGAGGTGACCGTGTTGCCGCCGGCTTACGAGTCATACCGGGCAGAGATGGTGGATGACCGGGCGATCGCGTTGCACGTGAGGGTGGAGGCCGACGATCGCGAGGTGCGGCTGCTGCTGGACCGGCAGGGCTCGATGCAGCGATTCGCCGATCCGGCCGACTACGTGGTGACTAACGGGATCGACGATCGCGATGAGAATGTGAAAGAAGTGCGGGTTAGCGACGACCAGCCGACACCGGCGACTAATGGAACTGATGACGCGTTGCTGCCGGCCGCTATGGAGGAGACGAGTGAGGCGCCGGAGCCAGCCGGCGAAAAGAAAAATGGGATTCTGGAAGGCGCGGCGACGGCTGCGGCGGCGGACGGTTCGGTTGGGGAGGAGGCCGTGGAAGTGGCGCCGGGCGAGCCAGAGGCGGCTGGACCCGGCGCGCCGCCGGCGGAGGTGCGTCCAGAAGCGAACGAAGTGAAGATGGAGTCAGAACCGGTGGAACGGGAAGAGCCTGTCAGCGCACCGGATTTGGACAGGGTTGTGCGAGTGGTCATGCGACGGTCCGGAAATTTTGAACGGGATCAGGAATATCTGGTTCGATTTAATGAAGTCGCCAAAGATCACACCGGCGTTGCCGAACTTCACCTGATCGTCGCCGATGAGGATGGAGAAGTGACTTTGCGGTGGAACCTCCTGGTGAATCCGGATGATGCATTCAGGAAGGCGGTCGAGGCGCTGACCGGATCGGAGCGGGTTGAGGTACGGTAAGCCCGGCCCGCCGGGTTCGTCGGACAACGGCGTGGCGGATCGGTGAGCCGCGAATTGCGGGCTGGAGGAGTCCCTGAATGAAACTCGGGTATATCGGGATGGGAACGATGGGATTGCCGATGGCGGCGAATCTGATCGCGGCCGTACACGACGTGACCGTATACAACCGCACGGCTGCCAGGGCGGACGAGTTGGTCGAGCAGGGGGCGGTGCGGGCGGAGTCACCGACAGAGCTGGCCGCTACCGTGGATGTAACGATGCTTTGTCTGGCGACGCCGGCCGTCTGCGAAGAAATGTTGCTGGGGCCAGACGGGGTGATCGCGGCAAGGCCAGAGGGGACGCTGCTGATCGACTTCAGCAGCAATGGACCGGACACGGCGGAGCGCTGTGATGAGGCGGCGGCGGCCGGAGGAGTGGGCTACCTCGATGCGCCGGTGAGCGGTGGGACGGGCGGCGCGGATAACGGGACACTGGCGAGCATGGTTGGAGGGCGGGAAGAGGATTTTGCCAAGGCCGGCCCGCCACTTGACATAATGGGTGGCGCCGTGCAGCACATGGGCAAGGTGGGGACGGGCAGCGTGGCGAAGATCGCTAATCAGATAATCATGGGCACTAGTCTGGCGGTGCTGGCGGAGGCGTTCGTAATGGCGGCAAAATACGGGCTGGACATGAGGCAACTGCTTGATGTGCTCATGGCGTCGTCGTCGGGCAGCAAAGCGATGGAGAGCAATATCGGAGGCAAAATCCTGCGGCGTGATTTCGAACCGGACTTCAGTGTGGACCCGCTTTCAAAGGACCTGGGTCTGGCGATGTCGCTGGCGCGGCAAACCGGGGTGCCGGCTGCCACAGGGTCAATGGCCGACATGCTGCTGAGGGAAGCGCAGTCCCTGGGGCATGGGTCGCGGGACATCGCGTCGGCGGTGAAGGTTCTGGAGGAGTTGGCCGGTACGCGGGTTCAATCCCACGGCTGAGGGCTCGGTGGCGAAGTCGCCCTCCTATCACCGGCAGCGGGTCTACATATGATCCGCCGCTTTCTGGTGCGGTGGGCTTCGAATTTCGTCGCGGTGATCCTGGCCGCGTATCTCCTGAGCCCCAATGTCGCGCTGGTGGCGGAAACGGGAAGCGAAGGCTACTGGACCACGGCGGCGTCGTTCGCCGCGGTGCTGGCGGTCTTGCAACTCTACGTAAGACCTCTGGTCTACGCGATGATGGGCCCGCTGACCTGTTTTGTCATGGTTGTCACCCTGGGGCTGGCGCACTTCGTCACGGGAGCAGTGCTGTTCTGGCTCGCCGGGTCGTTCCTGGAGGAAGCGATTCACGTTGAAACCTTCCTTTACGCGATGGCCGGCGCGGCGGTTGTGGCGGCGGCGGGCGTGATCGGATCGATCATCCTGGGGAGTCGAGTGCGCTGAACGAGATGCACTCGGATCAGGAAGGAGCCCCGGAGGCGCACGCCGGACGGAGCGCCCTGGTGGAGGCCGCATACGCCCACCTGCGGACGCTGGGAGAGCCGGTACCCCTGATCGAACTGGCGGGACAGGCATTTCGGTCGAATTCGGTCCTGCCGCCGTCACTGCTGGATGAACTTCGAGGCAAATTGATTGTTGACGTCCGGTTTCACGGTGATGACGGCAGCTGGGGCCTGGTGGAGTGGCATCTGCGGGAACAACACTGGGAGGATGTGGATTTCGTGGCGTTCGACGTGGAGACCAACGGCGGGCGCTCGGGCAGGCACCGGATCATCGAACTGGGTGCGGTCAGATTCAAGGGGCAGCATGACGCGGGAACGTTTCAGTCGTTGGCGAGTCTCGACGGGAAGATACCGCAATTCGTGACCGAGCTGACGGGCATTTCGACGGAGATGCTTGAAGACGCGCCGCCGATTACCGGAGTACTGGAAGAATTCGCTGAATTCAGTCGCGGCGCGATCCTGGTGGCGCACAATCTGGCGGCCGACCTTTCCTACATAAACCACGAAGCGATCTGGGCCGGATTGCCCTATTTCCCCGGCGATGGTCTGGACACGATGGAGCTGCACTCGGCGCTCCTACCGGAAGTCGGGCAGGTGAGTCTGATGAGCGCCCTCTCCCATTTCGGCGAGTCGGAGCCGGGGGCTCACCGGGCTCTGGCCGATGCGGTAGCGGTGCGCAAGTTGTTGGGGCACTTCTTCAGAATGGCCGGTGAGCGCGGAGCGACGACGGTGCGGGAAGTGCATGAGTTGACCCTCGACGACGAGGGAAAAACGCCGCTGGCGAGGCGTCGACGGGAACTGGCGCGCTGGGCGTCTCTCAGCCTGCCGGCGCTGCCCGGGGTCTATGTTTTTCGCGGCCGCCGGGGCGATGGCCTGTACGTGGGCAAGTCGAATTCTCTCCAGCGCCGGGTGCGCAGCCATTTCACCGCTGGACGGGGTTATTCGCAGAAATGGGACGCCCTGCTTGAGGAGACGGCGTACATCGATCATGAGGTGGCAGGCTCGGACCTGGCGGCGATATTGCGGGAGGATGAACTCATTCGTGACCTGCAACCGCCCTACAACGTGCAACTGGCGCGGCGGCCATCGGCGCGGATAGTGCGTCTGGGTCCGGCCGACGACCCGGTGGTGGGATGCGTGCGACGAACGGCTGACGACGGTGCGATCTACGCAGGCCCATATCGGAGCGCCAACGACGCCCGGGCGCTGGTCGCGGCGGTGAGGCAGACTTTTGGGCTCCCTTCGCGACAGGATCGGTTCGAGGTCAAATCGGACCTGCCGAGGCAGGCGGCCGCCATGTTTTTATCCCATGGCAAGGAATTGGCCGGGGATTTTTTGCGAAATGAACGGGAGCGGGATCGCGATGTGGTGGAGGGAATTCTGGGTCGTATGAAGCGGATCCGGCTCAGGAGCCGTCCGGTGCCAGGGGGATTGGCCGGGGTGCGGGTCGTGTCGATTCATCACGGATTGCAGCCGGGAGAGGTCGAGTTTCGATTGATCTCCAGCGGAGTCATCCACGATATGCGGTCGTTGATGAGACCGACCCGATCCGAGGTACGGGAGGTGCTGGACGCCTATCGAGAAATGAGACCGGTGCGGGAGAAGGTGCGCAGCGAGAGTCGAGAAAATTTATTGCTGGCCTGGGTCCATCAGCGTTATGGCGACGACGCAATCGCGGTGCTCGATGGTGAGGGCGGAACCGGACTAATATTCGGACGGGTCTGGCGCCGGGTCAGAGTGCTGACGCGAAACTAGCGAGGGCGGAAGACGTAGGCGAAGCCGGCGGCGATGAGCAGCGCGCCTCCGGCGGCTAGGGCGGCGAGCCAGACCGGGTCGAGCTCTAGCCCGGGATCGGGCATGACCGGGGCCGGCACCGCGACGTCGTCGGGAGATGGCGCAGTCGGGTCCATGGACTCGGCCCCCGCCGCAGCGATCGGTGCGTCGGGGACGGCCGCGTCTTTGCCAAAGTCAGCAGCAATGGTGGCGTCGGCGGCCTCGGCGGGAGGAGATTCCGCGACGGTCATGACCTCAACGGCAGGTGCTTCGTCGGGCGCCGCCGCGGCGCTCATGAGGGCTTCGGGCTCGGCTCCGCTCGGTTCGCCTCCGACCTTCCGGCTCGCGGGTGCGGGCGCTGCGATGGCGGAGGCGGCTTCGGGCTCCGCCTCAACGGCGACTTCGATTTCGGATGGAGGCGCCTCCTCCTCTTCAGCAGGCGCTCCAGGACGAGCCGACGACGCGGCCGCAACCGGTGTGCTGCCGGTGGTCGCGATGCTGTCGGAAGGCGACGCGACGGCGAGCGCAATCTCTAATTCGGTAACGACGGATGAGCGATCGGCCCGGCCCAGGCCTGGTTCCTGTAGATCGATCAGGGCGAAGGCGATGAGGGCTACGGCGGCTGTGGCCAGAAGAGTGGGGGACCATCTCATCCATCAGGGGGCGATGTTCGTGGGAGGCAATAAGGCGGAGTAGTTTTGAGGCACGCGGGCGGTTGGTGTGGTGGACAGCAGACTGGCAGTGGCGAGCAGGGATTTGTACTCAGCCCGCAATTCCTCATCGGTGTCGATGGCGCTCCGAACCGCCGCCGGCGAGGGCGCTGATTTGCTCTGTGTCGGGCCGGTGGCCTTCGGTCATGTCCGGCTCCTCCCATCAGGAAGACGTGCGGAGTCTGGCAAAAGTTCCTGATTGGCCAGAAGGTGATTCCGCATGCGAGCGCGAGCCCGGGCGATTCGGGACTTCACGGTGCCCAGTTCCACGCTCAGGATGTCGCCTATCTCTTCGTAGGGGAGACCGTTGACATCGCGCAGGACGAAGGCTTCCCGTTGTTGGGGCGGGAGCGACTGAAACCCGGCCTGGATCACCGAGTGCAGGGCCTGAAGTTCTAGATACTGCTCCGGGGTAGGATCCGGCCTACTGATACCGACGAAACTATCCGGTGGCGACTCCACACCGTCCTCCAGGGGCACCTGACGCCGGCGGGCGGAGGCCCGGTACTGATCTCGACACTTGTTGGTGGCGATCCGAAAGAGCCACGAACGAAAGTTGCCTCCGCGAAATTGAGAGATCGCTGGCATGGCGGCGATGAAGGTTTCCTGGGCCGCGTCATCGGCGGTGTCGAAGTCGCCGATGACGCGCAGGCAGAGATTGAAGACATCGGTCTGAAAGCGAGCCACGAGGCGCTCGAACGCTGCCCGATCGCCGGAGCGGGCCGCCTGCACATCGGGCTCAGGTCGTGCCTCGAACGAGCCGTTCGCCGGAGCGGGTCGCCTGCACATCGGGATCAGGTCGTGCCTCGAACGAGCCGTTCGCCGGCATTACGACGAGCTCAGGATTCGCAGCAGGGCGTCGGCCTTGTGCCGAGTCTCCTCGTATTCCAGAGCGGGATCGGAATCGGCCACGATGCCTCCGCCGACGTGGAACTGAAAGCGGTCGCCGTGGGTGTAGATGGTGCGAATCGGGATGCTGCTGGTGAGGTAGCCGTCGAATCCGATGGCGGCGATGGCACCGCAGTAGCGGCCGCGAGGAACGGGCTCGAGTTCGGCGATTATCTCCATGGCGCGAATCTTGGGCGCGCCGGTGACCGATCCTCCGGGGAAACAGGCGGTGAGAACGTCTGCCGGAGAAATGCCGGGGCGAGGCGTGGCGGTGACACGGGATTCCAGGTGGTGCACGGTGGGGAGGGAGCGCAGCCCGAAGAGTTCCGGAACGGCCACGGTGCCCGCTGCGGCGATACGTCCCAGATCATTGCGGAGTACGTCGACGATCATGACGTTTTCGGCACGGTCCTTGGTGCTGCTTTGTAGATCGACGGCGAGGCGTCCATCCTCGGCCGGGTTCCGGCCGCGGGGACGGGTTCCTTTGATGGGGCGGGTCTCGATCCCGTTTGAATCGCCCTGTAGGAAGGTCTCTGGCGAAATGGATATGGTGCTGCCGGACGAATGCTGGAGGAAGGCGGCCATCGGGGCGGGATAGGTCTCGCGCAGCTGTTCGTAGATTTGCCACGGGGAACATGGAAGGCTGCCAAATAGCCGGCGCGCAACGTTGACCTGGTATACGTCACCGGCGGCTATGTAGTCGAGACAGCGTTCCACCATGACGGCGTAGGCGGCGGCGTCCAGATCGCAACGTATTGGCGCCGGGCTCGCGGTTGCCGGTACGGCGGGTGGAGTGGGGCGAGCGAAAAGTGCGAGACGATCGCGAACGGAATGCCCCGGCCGGGGATCGAAGTTGTGACAGATAAGCCAGCTCCGGCCGGCGGAATTGTCCCGAGCGACTACCCAGTCGTACAGACGAAACCGGGTGAGCCTTGCACCGGTGGGAACCCGAGCGTCACGGACCCGGTCGAGCAAATATCCGGTCTCGTATTCGATCTCACCGATAGCGCCTCCCTGGAAAGGGGGGACGCCGGGTTGAGATTCGGTGGCGTATGGGGCTAGCCAGGCAGTCAGAGACGACAGTCCGACAGCGGGCGATAACTCGCCGCGTAAGCGCGAACGAGCGCCGCCGCCGGACCATTCGAATCGGTCAAATGGATCGGCGGTCAAATAGCCGAAACCGGCGTCATTCCCCTCCAGCAGGGCCAGCCCCGGCAGGTGCGCCAGCGCCGGCGCGAGGGACCGCAACGGCAGGTCAGTGCGGAGTTCGTGAACGGTGGGGATGGTCTGCGGGACGACGGTTAGCACGGTGTCAAATCAGAATTAAATCGCTACGGAGGCGACGATCGGAATCGAACCGATGATAAGGGTTTTGCAGACCCCTGCCTTACCACTTGGCTACGTCGCCGTTGGGGACGAATCGCGCTGGTCCCGTGTGCCTGAATTTTACTGTACGGGCATGCCGCAGCTAGAATGCCGGTCGGCTGAATGCGGTCGCAGGTGAACGACAGGGAGGCAGGATCGTGCATATGGAATTGATCGAACGCTACCGGGGAAGTGTGTTGGGGATGGCGTTGGGAGACGCGCTGGGTATGCCGGTGGAATTTCCGGACCCGGATCCGGAAGAGCCTGTGCGAGAGCTGCTGGCAGCGCCGCACCGGGGGGTGGCGGCGGGAACCTGGACCGACGACACTGCAATGGCTCTTTGCCTGGCTGAAAGTCTCCTCGAACGAGATGGCATGGTGGCGGAAGACCAGCTGCGGCGCTACCTGACGTGGTACCGGGACGGCCACTTGAGTGCCGAGCCCGAGTGTTTTGGAATTGGACCGACCGTCCGGGCTGAGCTGGAGAAATTTGAGGGAACCGGCGACGCCGAAGTGGCGGGCGATTTGAAAGCACAGACCAACGGCGCGTTGATGCGGGTGGCGCCGGTCCCGCTTGCGTATCGGCGCCGTCCGGGAGCGGCGATAAGGGCGGCGGGAGAGAGCTCAAAAACGACCCATCGGGCGCCGGCGTCGGTTGATGCGTGCCGGTATTTTGCCGGGCTGGTGGTGGGCGCGCTGGCGGAGGTCGGTAAGGAAGAGTTACTTGATAAGGCTTACACGCCGGAGCGAGGTGCATGGGAGCGCGATCGACTCACTGGGGCAGTGGTGGTGGTGGCGGATGGATCATTCAAGGACCGTGAGCCGCCGGAGATCAACGGCGGCAACAACGTTGTAAACACGCTGGAGGCGGCCCTCTGGGCCTTCAATCGCACGAGCGATTTCGAGGACGGTTGCGTCCAGGCAGTAGGGCTCTGGCTGGACTCCGATACAACCGGTGCAGTCTTCGGAGCGCTGGCCGGCGCTTACTACGGGGAACAAGGCCTACCGCCCCGATGGCTGGCGAAGCTTCGGCACAAGGATCTATTGACCGGGTTCGCCGAAGGTCTTTACGAGCTGTCACGCCGGATGGAATTCGACGACACGGGTTCATAGGGCCGGGGTGCGGGAGGCGGCGCGGGATCGGCCCAGATTCGCTGGCTGGCGGCTGAAGTGGAGTTACCGGGTTTCCATACGGGGAGCGCGCTCGAGCGACGTTGTCAACAGCCCTGGCGGGAAGTACGGCTAGCGGCTCAGTATTTTGTCCATTTCGTCCCGGCTGGCAAGAGACGATTGGCATCCGGTACGACTGACGCTGATGGCGGCGGCCGCGCTGGCGAATGCCAATGCATCGAGCGGCGAACGCTTCGCGACCATCCTGGCGGCGAAGGCGCCGGCAAATGCGTCGCCGGCGACGCTGTTATCGTGGGCCTCGACCACAAAAGTTCCTATGTCCAGCGGGCCGTCACCCAGATCAACGACGGCGCCATCCTCCCCCAGGGTCACGATCGCGGCCCCGCTGACTCGTGATCTGAGTGCGGTCGCCGCTCGACGGGCTGTGGGGGCGTCAGTAACTTTGAATCCGGTTAGAACCGAGGACTGAATGCGGTTCACGATCAGATAGTCGGTGTGATCCAACAGCTCCGCGGACACGTCGTGGGCGGATTCGGCACTGAGGACGGTTGGGGCGCCCGCATCGTGGGCGATCTTGAAGGCCTGGACAACCGCCTCGGTCTGAACTTCGACCACCCCAAGAACAAGATCGGGCGAGCCAAAGTCGGCGCTTCGAACATGCGCCGGAGAAAGGGTCTGATTGGCGCCGGGGCTGGTAAACAGTAGAAATTCGCCATCGGTGTCGACGGCCACCATCGCCACTCCGGTACCAACGGTTTGGTCGCTCCCCACAGCGCTCACGTCGACACCTTGATCCTGGAGGGCGGTGAGATTAGCGCGACCGAACTCGTCGATTCCTACTCTCCCGAGCAAGGCCACTTGAGCACCCGCCCGGGCGGCCGCCGTTGCTTGATTGGCGCCCTTGCCTCCGGCGTAGGAGCGCAGCGGGCCTCCCTGGACCGACTCGCCAGGGACCGGCAGATGCGGCACCTCAATGACCAGACGGATGCTGATGTTGCCAATTACGACTATGCCGGGCATCTGCCTCCACCGTCGATACCGGCGGCGCGGTAAGTTGAGGAATGGCCGGAGACCGGGTCAGGCTTGGCGAGTGGTGAAGTAATCGATCAACGCCGCGAATTCGGAGCGATCTGACAGCGACGGTGGCAGGCTGGCGAGCGCCCGCCGGGCGCGAGCGGAATAGTCGTCGGCGAGGCTGCGGACGCGGTCACGGACTCCGAACTCCTCCATGAGGCTCAGGACCGCGTCGATCTGCTGATCGCTCGGGTCGTCGGCGGACAAACGTTCGGTCATTTGGGACCGACCGCGACTGTCGGCGGACTGGCGAAGCACCAGCACCGGTAGCGTCTTTTTCTTGCGGCGAAGGTCCTGGCCAACTGGCTTGCCGGTAACCGTGGGATCGCCCCAGATGCCGAGCATGTCATCCCTGATCTGAAACGCGATTCCCATTGATTGCCCGAGATTGGTGAGGCCGTTTTCAACGCTTGGGGGCACGCCGGCGGCCAGTGCACCCAAGCGAAGAGATGTGCCGATGAGGGCCGCGGTTTTTCTGGAAACCATGGCGAGATACTCATCCACGGTGACATCGTCACGCTGCTCGAATTGAATATCGGCGGACTGACCTTCGACGATAGTGACGCAGGTGTCGGCGAGCAGCCGGGTGGCCCTGGCGGCTACGGCCGGTTCAGCGAAATCTGTGAGGGCGCTGAAAGCGCGGGCATAGAGCATGTCCCCGGTATTGATGGCCTGGGCCTCACCCCACAGTTTCCAGACCGTGGCGCGGCCGTGACGGAGGTCATCGTGATCCATCACGTCGTCGTGTGCCAGGGTAAAGCTGTGGAGAAGTTCGAGTGCGGCGGCCGCGGGTAGGGCGGGGTGGTGGTCGCCGGCGATGGCCTCGCAGGCAAGGAGACATAACGTTGAACGCAACCCTTTGCCACGGCTGAAGTCGCCGGTATGGCCGTGCTGGTCGACCCAGCCGAGGTGGTAGCGAACCATGCGATGGATTGGATCGTCGCGGTCGCCGATGACGGTCCTCAGCGTGCGGACCATGTCGGGGCCGTAACGAATCAGCAACTCGGCGACGACAGGGGCTGACTCGCTCATCGATCTGCGCTCCGGAATCGAAGGTCGGGTCGGCCGCGACGAGAACACCCGGGAGATCCCGATGGACGGACCGCCCATGGGACGGCGACCCGGCATTATCCTCCGGCGGCGAGTTGAAGTCACGGGCGGAGCTCCGGGATATGGGCCGGTCGGCGTTGAAATCAGGAAGCAGTTGGAGCAATCGGGGGCCGAGCCGTTGCTGGCGGCCAAATATCAGGTGAATCCGGAATTGAAGTTTTGGCGGGCTGGTCCTACGATGGTCGAGCCGGACGGCGAGGCTGCAATAGCCTGGACGCCGACGCCGGTGTGGAGGTGTCTATTGGATAGCGCAGGGCGGATGCCGGGACCGCAGATTTGGCTCCAGGGCGATCCTGAGGAAATTCGGGACATGATGCCTCTGGGAATATCGGGGATCATCACCAACAACATCATCCTGCGCGACATGGCGCAAAAATATAACGACTTGCAGACGCTGTTGAACCGGTACCTGGAACTCGAGCCGGAGGTGCTGGTGGTGGAGGTCGACGGAGATACGTACGAGGACTTCATGTACGCGGCCGACGCTGCGGTGGAGTTGTCCGAAAAGGTAATGGTCAAGATCGTGACTAAACCGGTGGGCATCCGGGCGCTGGCGACGCTGCGGGACCGGGGAATTCGAACGATGGCGACGACCATCTTCTCGCTTAACCAGGCGGTTCTGATGGCAGCGGCCGGTGCTACCTGGGTGGCGCCATTCGTGGGTCCGACGATGGCCTGGGGCGGTGATGGGTTTGAACTGGTCAACCAGATTTCCGAGGCCTATAAGAATCGCCCCAACACTCCAGGAATCATGGCCGGGATCATTCGCGATGCCGCGCATGCTCATGTGGCCTACGCGGCTGGCGCGGATGCGATTATTACGTTTCCGAGCGTCTACTGGGAGATGTTGAGTCATCCAGGCACGGAAGAATGGAATCGGACCTTCCGGGACGCCTGGACCGAGCTTGAAAACCGGGATCAACTGGGCGGATTCCTGCGCGAGTAGGTGACATCCGCGCCCATGGAGTGACCGGATCGATCGTGGTGAAATCACGGTTCTGACTTGAACGAGGAGGATCAGTGTCAGTAGGAATGAAAGTGCTCGTAACCGGTGCGACCGGGAAGATCGGACGCACCCTCATGGAGGATTTGGACGGAGGTTTCACTCTGACCGGGACTTCGCGTTCGCGGCGGGACGATCCACGGATCGTCCAGTTGGATTATGAGGATCAGGCGCAGGTGCGGAGCGTTTTCGCAGGGCAGGAGGTAGTGGTGCATTTGCACGCCAAGGCGGCCAACGATGGCGAGTCACTGGCCGATTATTTGCAGCCGAACATCGTGGACGTACACACGACCTACGAGGCGGCCCGGCAGGCCGGCGTGCGAAGGGTGATCTTCGCCAGTTCCAATCATGCCACCGGTTGGACCGAGATCGCCGGTGAACGAGCCGACGCCGAATCGTTGTTCAGGCCGGACGGCATCTATGGGGCGGCGAAAGTGTGGGGAGAGGCGCTGGGACGGTACTATGCCGATCGTTTCGGGCTGGAGGTGATCTGCCTGCGGATCGGCAGCTACCATTACCGGCGCAAACCGCCGGATTTCGATACAGGCCCGCGCATTCTCTCTACGTGGTTGAGTGATGGCGATCTTGTGCAGCTCGTGAGTAAATCGATTGCCACGCCAAATATTAGGTTCGGCATCTATTACGGGATTTCTAACAACTCTAGAGGCTACTGGGATCTGACAAACGCGACGATCGACCTGGGATACCGGCCGCGGGATAACGCCGAGGACTATGCCGAGGAGGTGCTGGCGAAGGGCGGCATATACCGGCTGTGGGGCGAGGAGACGTGGCACACGGCGAAGTAGCCGGAGGGGGCCGGGAGCGCCAAATCGGAACGGCGGGAGTCAACTGAGATATCTGTTTTACGTGAACTGCCGGCCGGGGAGTATGAAGGGCGTCCGCCCCACATCGAGATTGATGCCGGGGTAGGTTAGTCTCGCCGAATGATTCCGAAGGTTCCCTCGATGGAGAACGCCCCGCGGGGGAGATTCGCGTGACCCCTGATCAATGGATTCTGCTGGGAATCGTGGCAGGAGCGATGGTCCTCTTTGCCAGCGAGCGGATCAGGCCGGACGTGGTGGGTTTGCTGGTGTTGCTGGCCCTGGTGCTCTCAAATGTGATCGATGCGGGCGAGGCGTTCAGCGGTTTCAGCAATCCAGCGGTCATCACGGTCGGAGCTATGTTCGTGCTGAGCGTGGGGACGGTGGAGGCGGGGGTGCCGGAGGCGCTGGCGACGCTCATCAGCCGATGGGGCGGGTCACGACTATGGACGGTGACGATATCCCTCATGGTGGTGGTCGGCCTGATGTCGGCGTTTATGAACAATATCGCCGCGACGGTCATCCTGATTCCGGCGGCGGTCACGCTTGCCCGCCGAAATCAGGCGACGGCGTCTAAATTATTGATACCGCTTTCGTTCGGTTCCCTGCTGGGGGGACTGGTGACACTGGTCGGGACTCCGCCGAATTTGCTGGCGAGTGAGGCCCTGGCGGCGGCGGGCGAGCGCCCCTTTGGGATGTTCGATTTTGCTCCCACGGGGGTGGTTATCTTTGGGGTGGGGATCCTGTACATGGTGACCATCGGACGGCGCTTGCTGCCAGAGCGCAAGGCGCCCGGGGTCATGAGTGAGCTGGAACAGACGCGCCAATTTCTCGGCGAAATCGTGGTTTCGACGGAGGCGAAGGTGGTGGGTAAGACATTGATCGAACTCGGGTGGCGGCCGCGTTTTGGGGTGTCGGTGCTGGAAATCGTGCACCAGGGGCGAAAGAACCGATTTCCGTCGGCCAGCGACGCCATCTATATCGGTGACGTGCTACTGGTGGACGGCGAACGGGACGAGATTGTGAGGCTGGTGGAAGAGGAGGAGATGGAATTTGCCGCGGAAGGGGAAGTGCGGGATTCGCTGTTGGAAAGTGAAGACGCGGCGCTGGTGGAGCTTGTGGCGGGTCCCGGGTTCGGTGACGGTGGCAAGTCGGTCGCGGATGTGGGTTTTCGCTTGAAATTCGGAGGGCTGGTGCTGGGCATCTGGCGGCAGGGAAATCCGGTGCGGCGGGTTCTGAGCAGGGTCAAAATCCGTCCCGGAGATGTCTTGCTGGTCAGAATCCCCATCGAGCGATTGCCCGATCTGACGATGTCGCAGGAATTTATTCTGCTGGAGCAGCGTTCCCGCGCCGTCCACCCGCGCCCCCGGATGTTCGTGCCGGTGGCTATCCTGGCGATCGTGATCAGTCTGGCGGCAACGGGTACTGCGCACATATCGGTCGCGGGAACCCTAGGCGTCGTCCTGATGCTGGGCCTGCGCGTCATTCCTTACGAGCGGTTTTACGCGTCGGTGGAGTGGAAGATACTGGTGCTGATTGGGACCTTGATGCCGCTGGGACTCGCTATGGAGAGCACCGGCCTGGCGGAGGTGGTGGCCGGGCAGGTGGCGGACTTCCTGGAACCGGGCGGTGCCCTGACGATACTCGCGGGATTGTTCCTGCTGACGGCGCTGATGACGCAGATAATGTCCAACGCGGCAGCGGTGGTGCTGGTGGCCCCGCTGGCTCTGCAAATGGCGGCCGCCACCGGGATATCGCCTCACGCGGTAATGATGATCGTGGCGATTTCTGGATCGACCGCTTTCCTCACGCCCATAGGCCACCAGGCCAATGTGTTGGTGTACAACACCGGCGGTTACCGCTTCTTCGACTTCGTCAGAGTTGGCGGTCCGCTGACGCTGATAATTCTGGTGGCCTCGCTGATAATCGTGCCGATTGTCTGGCCGCTTTAAGGGGCGTCGCGAGGTGGGTTTTACGGATAACCGGGCGGGCCTAGATCTGGCAATCGAAGTCGCCGAGGTGACGGCCGGGTAGGCCCAAAAACGCTGAGATTGGCACTCGGCTTGCTCGCAGGATGCGACGTTTGAGGGCTAAACCGGCCAGTTGAGCCGGGGATTCAGGTTAGGCGCAGATAGGGGCGGAGCCCTTGGTGCCGAGAGCCAGACTATGCACCGAGGCGTCCGGCGGCGTGCGCCGATGTGCGTGTACAGGGAGAAGTGCCCCCTTGGATTCCAGGTAGGTACATTGACCTTTGCTACATATCGCCGGGGTTGCTACATCCGTTGCTACATTTGTTGGCCAGGGCCCTGGACGGCATCAATAAGATTTGCTGGGTGGTAGGGGAGAAGGGTCCTGGACGGTTGCTGGCGGGCCACAGTGAAAAAGCGCAGTCACAACCGTTACCTGAGGGAAAAGTGGCGCGGCGAAATCCTGACCGGCACGGGTGCCCGCCAGGGTGATCGACTGATTAAGTACGATGTTGCCCAGTAGGTCTTACCCCGTGGGAGTCGTCCGGGTTGCTCACATCGGGCCAGTTGCCGGCGAAATCTCTTCATCAAGGTAGGCACCCCCCTATCCTGCATCCGGCCGGCCGCGGAGCCGGGTGGGGTGGGGTTACCCCCGGGGGGGGGGAGGGGGGCGTGACCAGGCCATCGCATTCGTCTTAGTAGCAACTACCTGTCCGCGCACAAAACCAGAACAACAGCCTTGGCATAAAAACAGACACGTATTCGAGGGCTGTCGCCGCGAGGTCTGGGATGATGGCCAGGCCGCAGCAGTAGAAAAGATGGGGTTGAATGGATGAATGGCGAAACGGGGGTTACGGTCATAGTGGACAATGCCGAATGGTGGTGGCTG
>Ga0114996_10002409_pt1 | contig 24273 bp, 24 predicted proteins | sample ArcticOcean_MG_C_4_FD_87039 | JGI IMG/M metagenome (GOLD analysis project Ga0114996, IMG submission 87039) | Marine microbial communities from western Arctic Ocean - ArcticOcean_MG_CB4_134 | ecosystem: Environmental > Aquatic > Marine > Oceanic | place: Arctic Ocean: Canada Basin | collected... | reverse complement strand
TTAGTTTGGGGGGACATCGACCTGCTCCTGGTTGAAGGGGAATACGGGCTGTGAATACCCTAAACTTATTTCCCTTTGTTGCCCAGGGGTAGGTCTTTTACGTTTTGTCGTGTATTATGACCTCCGATACTAATTCACAGAACGACATGGCTGCCGTCGAGGATCTCTAAACCATAGGTCGCGGCGATTTCTTTTGTTTGCAGTAGCGATCCCGTTCTATTCATGATTTCGTCGTCTGCGGCAAGGGCGGCAACGCATTTACCGACAAAGGCCGGAGCTTCAAAGCGAGGATAATCACCTTCATCTAAAAAGCCTTTTCTATAACGTTCTTCGAACATTTCGGTGAGCACCATGCCTGGCTGAATGGCGACAACGGAGACTTCATATTCGCGCAGTTGGGCCGCCATGTCAGCCGTCATTCGATTGATCGAAGATTTTGCCATGCTATAAGCGACTTGGCCGCCTTGCTCAGAAACATCGGCTGTGACATTGACGATGAGTCCCTTTTTGGCTGCGGTCATCATGCGGGCTGCGAGCACGGAGGCAATGTAATGGGAGCGGACCCCGACGCGATGCATTGTATCCCAATCTGCCAAGGATAGCTCCCAGAATTTGTTGGTGAACTCGCCAAAGGCTTCTTCCATCCCGGCGATCATCTTGCCCTTCGATTTCTTCCCTTTTAACGCTTCTTCCAATTTGTGCTGCATCTGCTGGTAACCAGCCCAGGCATTATTGACTAGGAGATCCAGTCGACCCTGTTCGTTTTGGATATGCTCAAAAACACTTTGGGTCTGTTCGTCTTGTGTGTGGTCGCAGGAGATGGCAAAGGCGGTGCCGCCTGCATCATTGATTGAAGCGGCTGTTTCGTCGATACTGCCGGCCAATTGGCAAAAGGGTGTTTCGCCTGTGCGCGTGCGTCCGGTCAGGTAGACGACGGCACCGGCTCGTCCAAGCTCTTGGGCAATGGCTTTACCGATTCCGCGACTGGCACCGGTGACCACGGCGATCTTGCCTGCTAGATTAGTCATAGAATTACTCCTTCTAACCTGGGCGCATTCGACCTATGAATGCCCATGGAATCTCTGTGAATTGTGCTTGCCCTAACTCTCTTTTTTCTTTGAGCTCGAACACAGGTTCTTCTATACCATCCATTACAAGACCAGCCTCGAAGAAACTCGTAAGTAAAGATGACAAGGGGCGATGGAAATAGAACTGGGGATCTCTACCACATATGCCTGTACTCACACCTGACTGCGGTGAGATGTACGCAGTGACCTTAATTGAGTGGATCTTTTTGGCGCCCTCTTGATCGTACATTTCCTCCACCAAGCGCGATGTTCCGACTCCGTTATTGAAACAGGGATGCATGATCGAGAAAACAAACTTTCCAGTGTTCTTGAGCAACCGTGGTATGTTTTTTATCAGAGGGTGAATAGCGGCGAGGTCCATTAAGGTCATGTTGCACACTATAGCATCAAAAGCGTCTTCGGCGAGCGTTGCCAATTGCCCTTCAGAGGTGGCGTCGACTACCCTGTATGTGATCTGTTGATCCAGACCACGAGACCGTTCTCTTGCTTTCTCGATCATCGCTGTGCTGACGTCGATGGCCGTGACCTTGACTCCCAGATTCGCCAGATGTCGAGCGAAGACGCCATTTCCACAACCGACATCGAGGATAGTCTGGCCTGGTTGTACTCTTAGCAACCTAGTAACAGAGGGCCTGACAAGTTGCTGGTGGAAAGCATTTCCATCGGCTCCCATCCTATCATCCCAGATATCTGCTTGCTTTTCCCACGCTTCATTCGATGCTTGAGACAATTCCAGCCATTCATCGGGGTTTTGAGTCATTGGTTGTCCTTTTTGAGCAGCATTAACTTGCTGTTAAGCGCTGGCTATTCTCAAAGATCTTCGATAGCGTCGGGCTTAGGCATCTGTGCAAATTGGACGGCCTTGATGGTTTTATTGCCTTCGAGCAAGGCTCGAGCCAGACGGTGCCCGCCGTCCATTTCCCATCGATTTCCGTAGAGTGGGTTGGTCTACGCCTCTGCAATGTTTCTCTCCTTTTAGCTTTCGCTTAACTATTTTTTTCTGTCCATATGGTAACAAAGGGCCCAGACCTTATCCACCTCGCCGAAGCTGAACATCATGGCTAGGGGAAAGACAATGTGGGATTCTTCTCCGCGCTCGACGAAGTGGTCCGCCAGGTATTTCTCCTTTCGAATATGTCCTTCAACCTCCTCCGGGGTGAAATCGCGCTCGACAAAGCGGGCGCGCAATTGCCCTTCGCGTTCGGCGTCGAGGTTTTGGCCCAGGCCGTCGGCGCGAAAGGATTGGTATAACTCCTTCTTTTCGTCGGTGTCGAGCGGCGGGAAGAGACAGCGGACGGCATCGGTGATCCGAGCGTCGATATTTTTCAGGCCGGCCTGGTGTAGTAGTAGCGGCATCTTGGCACCGATGTTGCCGTCGCGGCCGGTAGCTTTGTGGTCGCGGGCGAAGAGGCGTTGGAGGAATCCTAGATCAGTAGTGTCCAATTTATCCAGCTCGTGTATGTGGGTTAGGGCATTGACCGCGTTCCAATTGGATTCGCAGGTTATGACCAAGCCGCCGGGGCGCGTCAGGCGTACCATTTCTGCCAGTGCCTTCTGGGGGTGTTCAAGATGCATGAGCACGGTGTGGGAGAGGGCGACATCGAAGGTATCGTCTTCTAGGGGGACGGCGTGAATATCGGCTTCGATGAAGTTTGTCTCGTAGGGTAGGTTGGCGAAGATAGCGCGGGCTTCGTCGAGCAATTCTACCGCCTCGTCGACGCCGGTGTAGGTGCTGCCGGCGGGCAATAAGGGAAGCAACTTGAGGCCCATATAGCCAAAGCCGCAGCCGCAGTCGAGCAGGCGGCAGGGTTGGTGTAATTTCCAGACCCGGTCGACGAGGAATTCGAGGTAGTCGTCGTTGTGGTATTTGTAGCGCGTGCGGCGCAGTTGTTCGAGTTTTTCACTCCAGGTAGCGTTCATGATTGCGTTCCTCTTGGTTGGGCATTGCGCATGCGGATGATGGAGTATTGCAAGGTGGATGCTACCACGGCGTCGCGCAGGGGCCATAGGGAAGGGGTGGCGCGGAGTTCGACATTGCGGCTGGTTATTTCTGCGAGAGGCGCGTCGATAGTGCGCACTGATAGGGGGATAACAGATTCTTTCGAGATATAATAGCCGCTCCCTCGTCGGCGTGCACGGCGAAAGCTGCAGGGGGCAGTTCGTAGCAGTAGAGGCGGGTGTTACAGGCCCGTACAAACCAGCCCACTTCAATAGCGACGATATATTGTGCCGCGCTCTGCCCCATGAGACGTTCGATATCTTCCGGTGCGCTATCCGGCAAGGCATAGAAAGTGACTCGGGGACAGTCGCGCGGCAGCAGGTAATTGTGCAAGAGGCGTTCGCTTATAGCCCAGACCATAGTGCCCTGCTGGCCGGACGAAGGCGAGGGGGCAGGCCGCGGGTCGAAGCGCGCGATGTCGGGTTCTTCGCTGATGTGGTAGAGGGCGTCGGGCATGGCAGTACTATTCTCGATGCTCGGCCTATTAATCTGAATGGATTAGCACATTTTCGAGTAATTCTATAGACGAGTCGTCTTCTTGCGGTCGTTGCAATCGTTGATGGCGGCGGACAAAGGGCGTTTCGATGCCGTGGCGGCGGCAGATGCCTAGCGCTTGGCTGGCTTCTTTGTTGCTGGCGTAGAGGCGGGCGACGCGTTTGACGCGATCGAGACTGATTTCTTCCATGCTGGACCTCCTTGGAGTTAAGTTGGCTAGAGAGATCAAGTCAGGTATCTGGTGTATTTCTCAGGTTGTCTTTCATAGGTTTTTATTTCTCTGCGCAGTTTGGTAGAGGTGAGTTCGCTATAGCGAACTATATTTAGAAAATACATGCTTTACATTATGCAAATGCAATGGTTTTCTTTAGCGAACTAAAGAAAAAAACAGTTTGCCATTGAATGGTTTATATTTTATTCTTTAACAGTGAAACGATTGGCTAAAAAAGAGCATAAACCTGGAAAAAATTGGCGTGGCCGGGTGGTGCAATAAGGAGAATGATATATGGACATAGGCGATAACATTAGTAAGTACAGACAAATAAGAGGTTTGACTTTGCCCGATCTGGCGACCAAAGCCGGCGTGTCGAAGGCCTTTTTGTGGGAGATTGAGAGCGGCAAGAGCAAACGGCCCGGTGCCGAAGTGCTGTTTAAAATTGCCGAAGCCCTCGAGGTTACCATCGCCCATTTGATGGGCAAGGAGCCCGGCCAAGAAGCTAGAGATCTGATCGAGCCGGAGGTCAACCACGGACTGCGCGCTTTCATCAACGAGCGCAAAGTGCAGGGTCGTCCGCTCGATCCGGAAGAGGTCAAATCGCTTTCTTATGTACAATTGCGCGGGGGCCGACCCACTACCAAGGAACAATGGTCCCTGGTGTATGGCATGCTCAAAGAGATAACAGGAGCGTAGCATGACTGAGACTGCACAGGTCGACGGGGAGGGTTTGCAGGATTCTTCTATTCGAGAGCTGATGCGGCGCGACGGTACGGGCCGTCCGGTTGAGGAGATTGTGCGGGCGCTGGCGCAGAAGAAATTGGCCGAGGCCGACGAAATCCTCAGCGCTATCGACGAGCGCTGGTCGCCGCCGCCCTACGATCCTTTCTTGGTGGCTCAGGCGTTGGGGATCCGCTGTATGCCGGTGCGGCGACCCGACCTGGACGAGGCTATGATTTTTGTAAAGAATGGGGTGCCCACTATTCTCTACCGCGAGGAGCGCTCGTCGGTGCGTACCAACTTCAATATTTTCCACGAAATCGCCCACATCCTCTTTCCCGACTACCAGTACAACGATTTCTATCGCCGCGCGCGGCGGCCCAAACTCTTTGAGCCCGAGGGGCAGTTGGAATACCTCTGCGATGTAGCCGCCGCCGAGTTCCTCATGCCCATGGACCACTTTAGCCGCGACTTGCAAGAGCGCGGCCAGCAGGTGCGGGTGGTCTACACTGCTCCGTCGGCGCAATTTCGCAAACACCGCATCTTCATTCCCATTTCCCTCATATTAGAAAACCGCAGTTGCATCCACCAAGCGGCGCGCAGCAAGAAACCCGCTATCGGCGAGGAGAGCCTGGATTTGGGGCGTGGCGCAGCACAGCGGTTCTATATCGAAGCCCTGCCTTTGACGGCGCGCCGGCGCCGCAACGGACACACGCCAGTGCTGACTTTCCTCTATCCGCGCTGAGGGGGTCTGTTGTCGGCTATATTTCGTTGTCCTCCTATCTCGTTCTCCTGTACCATTCCATCGACATCCTATCGGACATTACTTGACAGCCGTTGACCTTGGAGATATCTCTAAGTCCAGGGAATATCTCTAATTGCAGCGGAAAGGGAGAATGGACATGGGTGAGCACAAAGCTATCGACATCGGTTCGCGTCGCGAGTTATTGCTCGACGAATTTTTGATCGAGAAGATGGACAATGTGGCGTTGCGCTTGCATCGGCCTCTGCCGCGCGAGGTGGCCATTGTGCACGATGCGCCCTGGGAGGGCAATATCTCCTTCTATCACACGATTTTCCGGGATGGGGATCTCTACCGCATGTACTACCGCGGCGGCCACAGTTCCGACGAAAAAAAAGTACACCACGAGGTGGTGTGTTATGCCGAGAGCCGTGACGGCAAGACATGGGAAAAGCCCGAATTGGGCATTGTGGAATTTGCCGGATCAAAAAAGAACAACATCATCTGGGACGGTCTGGGCTCGCACAATTTTGCGCCGTTTAAGGATATCAATCCAGACTGCGCCCCGGATGCGGCTTATAAAGCCCTGGCCAGTAAGGGAATGGAGGCTTTGTACGCCTTCAAGTCGAGCGATGCTATTCACTGGTCGTTGATGAGTGACGAGCCGGTGATCACCGATGGTGCTTTTGATTCGCAGAACTTGGCGTTCTGGGATACGGTGCGCGGTTGTTATGTGGATTTCCACCGCGACGGCAGAGATCATGGGGAAGGGAAAGTGCGCGATATAAAAACGGCGACGTCGGACGATTTCCTCGCTTGGAGCGAACCGGTGTGGCTGGAGTACGAAGGGGCGCCTACAGAACATTTATATATCAACCAGGTCGCGCCCTACTATCGGGCGCCACATTTATACATGGGTTTTCCCAAGCGTTTTGTGCCCAAGCGCACCGAGATAGATGGTACTGACAGCGGCCTCTCCGATTCCGTGTTTATGAGCAGCCGCGACGGTCGACATTTCCGGCGCTGGGGCGAGGCCTTTCTGCGGCCGGGGTTGCAGTCGGAGCGCTGGATCAATCGCAATAATATGATTGCCTGGGGACTCGTCGAGACTGCGGCGGATATAGCGGGGACGCCGGACGAGATTTCTCTTTATTCGATGGAAGGGTATTACCGGGGAGACAGTTGCCAGATGCGGCGTTTCACTTTGCGCGTCGATGGTTTTGTTTCGCTACAGGCGCCGCGCAGTGGCGGGGAGTTGCTGACCAAGGTGCTGATGTTTTCCGGCGGGGAGATGGTGCTCAATGTCTCGACGTCGGCGGCCGGTAGCGTGCGGGTTGAGATACAGGACGAGGCGGGCAGGGCGATTGAAGGTTACGCACTGGAGGACTGCGAGGAGATCTACGGCGACGAGTTGGAGCGTGTGGTGCGCTGGAAGGGGGGCGGCGATGTGGCGCGCCTAGCCGGTCGGCCTGTGCGCCTGCGTCTGGGGCTGGACGATGCAGACGTATTCGCTCTACAATTTCGCTAAAACCAATTGGGGTAGAATTACGGAGCAGTGCGATTGGTTGTTCTGAACAAAAAATACAGACGATGCTGTATCGTCGGATTGCTGGCGTTGGTTGTTATGGCCGCCGCGCCGGGGAGAACGAGACCGGCTCTGCAAATTCAACTCGACCTGACCGAACTGAGCCTCGAAGAGTTGATGGATATCAGGGTTACAACGGTGGCGCGCAAGCCAGAGAAGCTATCTGAAGTGTCGGCCGCCGTACATGTGGTGACGCGCGAGGATATTCGACGCTCTGGGGCGACTAGTCTGCCCGCGGCGCTGCGTTTGGTGCCGGGTTTGCAGGTGGCTCGCATCGACGCCAGCAAGTGGGCTATCAGCGCCCGCGGTTTCAACAATCGTTTTGCCAATAAATTACTGGTATTGATCGACGGCCGCAGCGTTTACTCGCCGCTGTTTTCGGGCGTGTTCTGGGAGGCTTAGGACATGCTCTTAGAGAATGTGGAGCGCATTGAGGTGGTGCGCGGTCCAGGAGCGACCTTGTGGGGCGCCAACGCGGTCAATGGCATTATTAATGTCATCACCCGCAAGGCGCAGGATACGCAGGGTGGGTTGATGCAGACGGGAGGGGGATCGGAAGAGCGCGCCTTTGGCAACGTGCGCTATGGTGGAAAGTGGGGAGAGTGGGGGCACTATCGGGTCTATGCCAAGTACTCCGACAGAGATGCCTACAGCGATTCTACCGGAGCGGTCGCCGGTGATGAATGGACGGATTTACGGGGCGGCTTTCGTCTCGATTGGGATGCAGCGCAAGGCGATGTCCTGACGCTGCAGGGCGAGATATACGATGTCAACGCCGACGAACGGGTGGACTTCTATACGCTGGAACCGCCCTATGTCAGCATCGCCAATGGCGGCATAGATTTTTCTGGCGGTCATCTCCTGGGCCGCTGGCAACGAAAGCTATCTTCCAGATCCGATCTGGCCTTGCAGTTGTACTACGATCGCACCCAGCGTGCGGAGGGCTTGGTGCAAGTCATAAAGCCGTTAGAGGAACGGCGCCACACCATCGATGTGGATGGCCAACATCGCTTCCGCTTGGGCCGCAGGCACGATATAGTCTGGGGTTTGGGATATCGCCTGAGTCGCGACGATATTAGCGCCGGGTTCCTCTTGCAATTGACGCCGCCGGCTCGCAGCCTCCAACTCTTCAGCGCCTTTGTCCAGGACGAGATTGCCCTGGTGCAAGAGCGCCTGCGTTTGACGGTGGGTACCAAGGTGGAACACAACGATTTCACTGGTTGGGAGGTGCAGCCCAGTGTCCGTTTTTTGGCCAAGCCGCGTCCCGGTCACGCCCTGTGGGCGGCGTTGGCGCGCGCTATCAGGGAGCCGGCTCGCGTCGACACAGATGCACGCATACAGAACATAGTCATTTCCCCCGATGACCCGCGCAATTTCTTAGCGCGTCTGCTGCTGGTGGAAATTCGCGGCAATCCGGAGCTCAAGGCCGAGGAATTGTTGGCCTGGGAGGCAGGTTATCGCGCCGCCTTGCATCCGCGCTTGGCTCTGGATCTGGCAGCGTTCTACAACCAATACGACAGATTGCGCACCGGTGAGCCGGGTTTGCCCGTCTTTGAGGAAGACGCCGAAATCCCCCACGTTGTCTTGCCTGTCATCCTCGACAATAAGCTGGGCGGCGAGGCCTACGGCAGCGAAACGGTCTTAGACTGGCGTCCTGGATCACAGTGGCGGGTGTGGGGAAGTTATACCTATCTGGTACTGAACTTGCAGAAGGATGGGACCAGCGGCGACCCGCTGAGCGAGGCGGCGGAAGATCATGCCCCGGCACACCAGCTGGCGTTGCGCACTTCGACACAATTGAGCCGATCCTGGAATGCCGATCTGGGGCTGCGCTACGTGGATAAAGTCACTGGTCTGAATGTGAAGGCCTATCTAGAAGCGGATGTGCGACTGGCCTGGCAGATCGGAGAGAATCTGGAAATTTCCCTGGTGGGGCAGAACCTGTTCAATGGCGACCATCTGGAATATCGACACGAAGGTTTGATTAACACTCGTTCCAGTCGGGTGCAGCGCGGTGCCTACACTATGCTGCGATGGGGGTTTTAGATGCGTAGAGTGGTGCCATTTTTTATTACAGTCGTTAATTTTTGCGTGCCCAGGGTCGGGCAATTTGCTATATTGCCGCTCTAACCAAACACTAAGGGAGGAACAAATGGAGCAAGGAGAAAAGCGCCAAACCCGCCCGGCTCCCAAAGGCCTGGGTGGCCTATTGCGCAATATCGGTCCCGGCGTCATCGTTTCGGGATCAGTGGTCGGTTCCGGCGAATTGTTGGTGACTACACATATGGGGGCCAAGGTCGGTTTTGTATTTCTGTGGGGTGTTATCTTTGCCTGCCTGGCCAAGTTTTTCATCCAATTGGAATTGGGGCGCCAGTGCCTATTGCACAATAGCACCACCATAGAGATTCTGGATCGCGTCCCTGGATGGCGGCTGGGTCGGACTTCGTGGTTATCCTGGGTGTGCGTAATCGGTTATTTCATGGTCACCATTGCGGTGATTGGCATTCTGGGATCAGTCGCCGGCTTGTTGGGCGCGGTGTGGCCGGCGGTGCCCCAAGCGGCCTGGGCGGGATTGGCTTTTGTGATGATGGCGGCGCTGCTCTATCGCGGCCTGTACGAGGATATGGAAAAGATGGTGACCGTGTTGGTGGGGACTTTTAGTTTTGTGGTCATCTTTTCAGTACTGATGCTACAGGGCACATCCTACGCCATCGACAGCGCACAGTTGCTCTCTGGTTTTCAATTTGAATTGCCGACGGCCGGAGCGCTGGTGGCCATTTCGGTTATGGGCTCGGTGGGAGTCACGGCGGTGGAATTGTTCATGTACCCCTATTGGATTCGCGAGAAAGGGTATCCCGATTTTGTCGGTCCCAAAGACGATTCGCCCGAGTGGCAGGAGCGCTATCGCGGCTGGATGCGCGTATTGTTTGCCGACGCCTCCGTGTGCACGCTTATCGCCTTGGTCATCACCTGCGCCTATTATCTGCTGGGCGCGTCCGTGCTCAACGAATTGAATGTATTACCCGAAGGTATTGCCGTAGCCCAGCACGTCTCGCTGATCTTCACCGAGACCATAGGCCAGTGGGCCTATAGCCTGTTTATGTTTGGGGCATTCTGTACGTTGTTTTCGACGCTGCTGGTCTTCGCCTCTAGTTCCGGCCGCATCGGTGCTGATTTTCTGCGCCAGGTGGGCATGGACTCGCTCGGCCAGGGGGACAAACACCGGCGCATGGAGCGCATTCTGCAGACGGTTTTTCCTTTTTGCTGGCTCCTTTTTATCTGGATCGAGCCTGGCGGTTTGGATTTTGTTTTGCAGGGAGCGCGGGTCAATAATTATTTGCTTATTCCGATGGCCTATGGGATTTTGCACCTGGCTATGCGGACGCGCGGCGATGAGCGCATGCCGTTGTCGATCGAATTGGGTTTGTTATTCACTATATGGCTGATTATCAATTTTACGGCGATTAGTTTATACCAGGCGGGATGAGCGAAACAGTAGCGGGATTTCTCCTGCACGTTTTCCAGCGTCAGCAACAAGATAACACGGTTACCTGTGCCGTTGGTCGGCTAGAGAATGGGCAGACGTTTGCGTTCTACGACGATAGGGAGCAGCCGGGTTTTTACGTGCGGGCGGCGGATCTAGAGGCGGTGCGGCAGTTGGCAGTTGTGGAGGGCATCGTCTTTGCAGAGGGAAAGTGGTCTACCATGGACGGGGAAGCGGCGGTGCGGGTCAGTGCCGGACGCCCGGCGGTGTTGCGCAAATTGCGGCAGCGATTGGAGCAGCAGATTATACGGACCTACGAGGCGGACCTGAATCACAGCCTGCACTATCTGATAAATCGGGGGCTGCGCGGTTCGGTGGGCATTGGTGGGGCATGGCGTGCGGGTGAGGGCATCGATCGGGTGTACAATAATCCGCATCTGGAGCCGAGCGCTTGGGAACCCGAGTTGGTTGTGTTGGCACTGGATATTGAGACCGATATCGAGACCGATGAAGTCTTTGCCGTTGCGCTGGTGAGCACGGGGCCTGGGGAAGGACAACAGCTTGAAGAGATTCACTTGGTTGGCGAAGAGAGGGAAGATGATCCAGGTCATCTGTTTTGCCATGCCGACGAGAAGATCTTTCTCCAAGCGCTAAACGCACGGGTGCGGCAAATTGATCCGGACGTGCTCAGCGGATGGAATGTGATAGACTTCGACCTGACCGTGCTGGAACGGCGTTGTAAGGTGCACGGGGTAGATTTTAATCTGGGGCGCACGCGGGACAGTTCCTGGTATCGGGAGGGCAAGACCTGGGGCGGCAGCCGCATGGTGGTCTACGGCCGCCAGGTGCTCGACGCTCTGCATTTAATTCGGGCCACGTTACAGCGTTTTGACGATTACCGACTGGACACAGTGGCCAGGGGCATACTCGGGCGCGGCAAGACCTTGGAAGCAGATGAAGAGACGTCTATGCCCGAGGTGATCGTGCGTGCCTACCAAGAAGATCGCAGCGCATTCTGCGAGTACTGCCTGGAAGATTCGCGTCTGGTGCGGGATATTTTGCAAAAAGAGGGCCTGATCGAATTGACGCTCAGGCGCAGTCTACTGACGGGCTTGCCACTGGAGCGCGCCTGGGGGTCGGTGGCGGCTTTCGATTCTATCTACATTGGTGCCTTGCACCGGCAGGGCCTTGTTGCACCCAGTGTGGGGGTAGATCGCAACGAGGGGCGGGGCGCGCCTGGCGGTTTGATTATCGCGCCGGAGGTGGGGCTGTACCACAATATCTTCGTTTTTGATTTCAAGAGCCTGTACCCGTCGATCATGCGCACGTTTAATATCGACCCGTTGAGTCATATTCGCGGCAAGCAGCAGGCGGGAGCCGCGGCCGACCTCATCGCCGCACCCAACGGTGCCGTGTTTGCCCGCGAACCCGCCATTCTGCCCGATGTGTTGGAGCGTCTTTTCGAGCGCCGCGAGCAAGCCAAGGCAGATGACGATGCTTTGGCGTCCTATACTTATAAGATCATTATGAATTCCTTTTATGGCGTGCTGGCAACCGGTGCTTGCCGCTTTGCCGACGATCAGCTGGCTGGGGCGATCACCGAATTTGGACACTACTTCCTCAATTGGACCAAGGAATTGCTGCAGGGCGAGGGCGTGCAAGTGCTCTACGGCGATACCGACTCGCTTTTTGTCGATGCCGGCCTGGAGGACGATGTAGAGTTGGAGGTGGGTTGGGCGCGCGGCGAGGAATTGTGCGCCTGGGCTAATGGAGCATTGACCCAGCATATAGAGAGCAGCTATGGTGTGCAATCGCATCTCGATTTAGAATTCGAGAAGTACTATCGCCGCTTTCTCCTGCCTCCCATGCGCGGCAGCGACCGCGGCCGCGCCAAAGGATACGCCGGCCTGCGCCTTGGCGCCGGCACAGAATTTGTTGAGGTCATTGGCATGGAAGCCGTGCGCCGCGACTGGACCGATATGGCCCACCAGATTCAGCGCGAGTTGTTGGCCCTGCTTTTTCGCGACACCCCGCCCGAGCAAATAGAAGACCATATTTTTGCCTGGGTCTGTGCCGTACGCGCTGGAGAAAAGGACGCCGATCTGGTCTACCGCAAGAGCCTGCGCAAAGCCGTAGAAGCGTACACGCGCTCGACGCCGCCGCACGTGAAAGCCGCGCGTCTACTGCCCAACCCGAGAGGCGTGATCCACTATGTGGTAACGCGCGATGGTCCCCAGCCTGTGGGCCATATCAGCTCACCGGTGGATTACGACCACTATGTGGAGAAACAAATCGAACCCATTGTGCGCACCATCGCCCAGGTCTATCCCATCGATGCCGACGCTGCTTTAAAAGGCGAGCGCAATCTCTTCCACCAATTCACCTGAAGCGCAAGAGGTCTTGGTAGTGCACCCCCCGTCCGCCAAAGAGATCCAGGGCGCTGCCCACAGTAAAGTCGAGTCTTCCCTGTCCCAATTGTTCGACCTGCTCGATATCGTCGAGGCTGCGAATGCCGCCGGCGTAGGTGGTAGGCAATGGCACGCTGTCGCCGAGCAGTCGCACCAATTCGGTGTCGATGCCCTCTTGCTTGCCTTCCATGTCGGTGGCGTGGATGAGAAATTCACCGCAAGAAGTCGCCAGCTTTTCTAGGTTGTGGGAATTAATCTCAAAGTCGGTGAATTGCTGCCAGCGATCGGTCGCCACTACATAACGCCCATCGCGCCGCGCACAACTCAGATCGAGTACCAGTTTTTCAGCACCAACCGCTTCGACCATGCGCTCCAAATGGTCGCGATGCAGTTGACCGTCCTTAAAAACATAGGACGTGACGATGACCGCTGCGGCACCACATTGCAACCACTTATTTCCATTCACCGCATCTATCCCACCACCGATGTGCATGCCGCCGGGAAAAGCCTCCAATGCCTCCCGCGCCGCCGCTTCATTACCAGCTCCCAGCTTGATAACGTGCCCACCCTCCAGTCCATCGCGCCGATAGAGTTCGGCAAAATAGGCGGCCGGCCGGTCAGCGGTAAAATTAGTCGCCGGATCATCTCCTGCGTCCAAGGTGGCACCAACAATCTGCTTGACCACCCCCTGATGCAAATCTATACAAGGACGAAAACGCAAGTCAATTTCCTTATAGTTGACGAGGTACTAGTGGCTTGTCCGGGTAGGGCCTTCGGTGGGCTCTGGAACTCGGCCCTTGGGGCCTCAGACAGCCAGAGCCCACCATAGCAAGCCAAGCGTCCATAATAACCAACTATTTATCAATGCGGTATTTCTCAATCTTATCGCGATCTAACGTAACACCCAAACCAGGTCCAGACGGCGGATAGATATAACCGTCTTCAAAATGCAATGACTCAACGACAATATCGTCGCTGTGGTAAAGACAGCCATTTACATCGCTGGCATAACCAATATTGCGCATCGCAAAAGCCAGATGGGCTTGCGCCGCAGTACCAATGCCCAACTCGGGCATACTGCCGATGATACAGGGAAGATGGGCGGTTTCGGCAATAGAGAAGATGCGCGCTGCTGGCCCTAAACCGCCGGCCTCGGCCACGTAGACGTTAAAGACATCTACCGCCCCGGCGCGCACACAGGTCATTGCGTCCTCTGGCGTCCACACACTCTCGTCGGCCATAATGGGAGTGTCGACGGATTGGCGTACCAGACACAGGCCTTCCAGGTCGGTGAAGTGCAGCGGTTGTTCGACCAATTCTAAGTTGAACGGTTCCAGCTCTTTGATGTGGCGGATGGCTTCCTTGGCGTTGGGCCAGCCCATATTGGCGTCGGCGCGCAAGGTAATATCGGGTAGGGCGGTGCGCACGGCTTCTACTGTGGCTATATCGGCCTTGGGGTCGCGGCCGATTTTGGCTTTGAGCGTTTTGTAACCCTGCTCGGCCAATTGCACGGCGCGGGCGGCGATTTCTGCGGGCTCGCCCATGGAGAGGGAGTGACTCAGCAAGAGGCGTTCGCGCACCAGGCCGCCTAGGAGATTGTAGACCGGTGTATTTAGCGCTTTGCCGACAATGTCGTAGAGGGCCATCTCAATGCCCGATTTAGCCGGGAAGGCGCGGTGCAGCAATTGGTTCATGAGGGCGGTGATTTCGTTGATGCGGAAGGGGTCTTTGCCGACCAGGGCAGCGGCGAGCAGGTCGTTGATGTAATCGCTTTCGCCGCTGCCCTGGCGGTCCCAGATGCTGCAGGCTTCGCCGCTGCCGGTAATGCCTTCATCGGTGTGGATTTCGACCACGGCATTTTCGCTGACTTGGTTGGTTCCCAAACTGCTTTTGAAGACGCTGGGGCGCGCTACGCGCAGAGGAATAGCTTCGATATGAGTAATTTTCATAGTGTATCTTTTTTGTCCATAGGTGTATTGCCAAATGAAAAGGTCGAATATAGGGGAATAATAGGCGGCTCGGTCGGCAGCGTCAACACGCGATGTTTTGGTAGCTACTCAGCGTTGTATTGCCGTAATCGCGGCGCCGTAGGACGGCGATTTGGTCCACTTCTGCAGGCAGGTCCAGCTGGCGGGGATGTTGAACGAAGAGCAGGCCGGCGGGGGTTAGTAGGTCGGCGGCGGCGAAGCAGTGCAGCAGGGCGAGGACGAGTGGCTGGCCTTCGAGCAGGTCGCGATAGGGTGGGTCTAGGTAGGCGATGTCAAAGCGCTGGTTTTGTTCTTGCAGGTCGGGAATGAGGTCCTGTGCCCAGGTGCGGCGCAGGTCGATATCTTCCAGCTCCCACTGGCGGCAGATCGTTTCGAGGTGGGCGGCGCGCTGTCGGTTTGGTTCGTTGAGCACGACGCGGGCGCCGCGGCTGTGGGCTTCTAGGCCAATCTGGCCGCAGCCGGCGCACAGGTCCAGAAAAGCCTGGTCGTGCAAGTCTGGACCCAGCATGGCGAAGAGGGCTTCCTTGAGTAGTGAGGAGGTGAGGCGGATATCGCCTTGCTGGCGGGGATTATAGGGTATGGTGCGTCCCTTGAGGAGGCCGGTGATGATGCGCACGCTGATTGAAAGGGGATTAAACTGCGCCTGGGGTGAGCGAATTCCACATCACCGTGCCTTTTTGGGTGCGGAAAACGAGATTCTGCACGGCGTCGTTGCCCAATTCTTCCTGGGTCTCTTCGCCCTCGGCGCTGCATAAGAGCAGGGTGCGTTGGCCCTGGTCGGAGCCAGGCTGGATCTTGATAGTAGCCGCTTGATCGCTGTAGCTCAGATCTTCTGCTCCGTTACGCACGACCCGGGGCAGGATAAATTTCATGTCGGTCTGGGGCACGATGGCACCCTGCACACAGATGGTGGGTTGCTGGCTGCGCATATCGTCGACTAGGTGGTCGGTTTCGGTCTGTATATTGCTGATCTCTTGGATGGCCAGATCGCGCTCGGTGACTTGTATGAAGAGTTCGCGCAGGCCTTTGAGCAATTGCAGAAAGACTTTCTCACGGGCTGGGTTGTCGCTGATGTACTTGCGGTTGGCCCGAGCCAGTACCCCGACGATGCCCTTGGCGAAGAATTCGGTCAGTACACTTTTGGTTTTGGCACCGCGATGGCCGCCGATGGATTCGTAGAAGGAGTCCAAGTTGATCTGGATGCGGTTATGTTGGTGCTGGACCAACTGCCCGACGTTGAAGTTGAGGGGAATGAGGGTGGTCTTGCAGGCCTTGTCCATGCGCTTCTCGTCTTGGCCTATCTGACGCTCGAGCGCTTCGCGTTTATCGCGCTGGCGCTCGAGCTGATGTTTGAGCTCTTCGGTGCGCTGCTTGCGGGTTTCGTAACTGCCGACGATTAATTGCGAAACGTGCAGGTCAGCACCGATCTTGACGGTGCTGGCAACATTGGCCTGGAGGTGGTGTGCTTCGCCGCCAACGTGGATGTTGCGACTGTGGATCCGGGCGTATTTGACATTGCCGGTCACGACCACGTCGCCGTCTACCTCGATGCGGCAGGGCCTGCCGTGGCCGCCCAGCACGTCCCCTTGGACCAGCAGGGATCCCTTTCCCTTCACCGTGGCATCGCCCAGAATATCTCCTGCGATCACGCCGTTGCGGTCACCGATGTCGAAGACGCGCACTTTCTGGTCCGGCGTCATTGATTCGCTCTGGGCTAGATCGCCAGCTGATAAAATCGCCGCGGCGTCGGCGTCTATGTCGAAGACTTCGGACATATTATTCCTAAAAGGCAGGGCGGGCGGATTTAGCGGGTGCTTTCGGGGACGAGACCCAGAGAGCGGATGGTTGTCATAGTCTGGCAGATTTGTTCGGTGCAGGAGAGCAATTGATTGAACGTTTCTATATTGACGGGTTTGTCGATCATCACATCGACACAATTGGCCACTTCGGTGTCGACCTCGTCGGGGATATAGCCGGAGATGACGGCGATAATGGCATGGGGACACATATTGCGCAGCATGGCAATGATCTCCAGGCCGCTGACGCCGGGCATCTTGATATCGAGCGTAATGAGGTCGTAATTTTTGCGCATGACACAAGTTAGCGCTTGCTCGCCGCTGCCGGCGGTGTCGATATCCTTGATGCCTCGGACATTAGCCAATTGTGTGAAGTAATCGGTTATGACCTCTTCGTCGTCGATAAGTAAAATGTTCACTTACTTCTCCTTGCCTGTGATTTTTTTAAATTGCGCAGAAAATAGACGCTTAGCGGGCTTGTGTCGACTGTCTGACAAGATCGCATTATGGGATTGATTTGTCAATTTTTAAGGAATGTTGGGAAGGTCAGGTGGAAACAGGTTCCCTTGCCTTTTTCACTGGTGGCTCTGATCGTGCCGTTATGGCGTTTGATGATGGTTTGCACAATCGCCAGTCCTAGTCCAGTGGGGCCGCATTGACGATGAGGTTGCGGAAGAGTTGATCTATCTGAGTCGGGTCGCCTATGACGGCGGGCAGATCGGCGGCAAACTCGCAGGTAATACTGCATTGTTTGACGACGCCCAGATCGCGCAGGCCGTGTACGGTTTTCTCTACCTCCTGGCGCAAATCGAGTGCGATGCGTTGGCTTGCGGCCGGTTTCCCTAGATTGGCTATTTGTTCTACTAACTGGGTCATCTCCTGTGCTGCCGGTTCGATATTCTCTACTGAGGACCGGGCGAGGGGATAGTCGTTGCGGTCGAAAGCCTGGAGCGCCATACCGGCGTAGCCGCTGACCAATTGCAACGGCGAGGAGCTGGTTTTCCAATTGTAGGCGCTCGGTCTGGTCCTCGATGACGTAGAGGCGAGCGATAAGGCGTTCATCGATATCTACTATATCGCGTTGGTGCACCAGGGCGGGAAAGGTGCCGCCGTCCTTGCGTCGGTGGGGGCCGCTGGTCTGTTCGTTGATAGCCGGGCTCAAGGTGGATATGTATTGTCCCAGGATTTCCAGGTCCCCGTACGGCCGTCTGCTGATCGCGCCGGCCCGTCATGATGATGGGGACCAGCGCCGCACCATTTCTAGGCCGTCGAGTCCAGGCAGGGTGATATCGCTGATGACGACATCAAAAATCGTGCGGTCGAATTGGGCTAGACCCTGTTCGGCACTGGCGCACAGTTCGGGGCTGTGGCCCAAATCGGCGAGCAGGTCGCCGACGGCGGTGCGGCTCATCGTTTCGTCTTCTACTACTAGTATCTTGGCGTGCATTGCGCGATAAGCTCCAAATAGATTAAGCGTCGGTGGCGTATTTCATGATTTTCTGGGCGATGCTGTCCAATGGGACGACGCAGTCGACGGCACCGCAGTGGATGGCTTCTTTGGGCATGCCGAAGACGACGCAAGTTTGTTCGTCCTGGGCGATATTGGCGGCGCCGGCGGAATGTATTCAGAATCTCGGGTTCGTCGTCAACGACCAAGATCGAGGCCTGTTTTGACATAGAGCGCACTCCGTAAGAAAGATGGCAACGCGAATAGAACATACTACGCAACCTTTATGCCAGCCGAGGAGGAATATATAAATCATTTAAAAACACGAATTTGCTATGATTTAAGCAAATGAGTGTACAAGGGGGGACAGTGAAATGGCGATATGCCCTGGTTAAAGGGCGGGAATTTATACGGACTGGCGTCCGACGAATCTGCACAAACGGTCGTAGACGGAACTGTCTACGGCAATGAGAATTTTTGCGGGTGAATTTTAAGCAGAGGCGGCGATAGTCTGGGCTTTGGCAGGCGGCAGCCGCACGCAGAATAAGGCTCCCTGGCCGGAATGCGAAGAACAAGAGATATTGCCACCGTGCTCAGTAACGATGCGGTGGCAAATCGACAGTCCTAAACCGGTACCCTGGCCGGGCATCTTAGTGGTGAAGAAGGGGTCGAATATTTTGTCGGTGATGGTCTGTTCGACCCCCGGGCCGTTGTCTTGTATGCAGACAAATGTTTGCAGGTTGGCGCGCACCAGTGTGTTGGGGTTGTTTATTTCGTGGGCGACGCCGGCGGCTAGCGTACCCACCGTGGCTAGGCGTTGGGCACGTGCGCTTTCGAGGCGTTTATTTTCTTTGATGCGCTCGAGGGTGGCAAGCAACTCGTCGAGGTTGATTGGTTTGCGCAAGTAGGCAAAAGCCCCCTCGTGTAAGGCGGCGACAGCCGAATCCATGTGGCCGTGACCGGTAATCAGGATGACCGGCGTAGCGGGCGTGCAGACTTTGAGCCGTTCGAGCAATTGCAAACCGTCCATAACCGGCATTTTGATGTCGCTAATGATGACATCGGGCGTTTCTGCTACCACTTTGTGCAGGGCTTCGGCGCCGTTGTTGGCGACCTCTATCGAGTAGCCGCAGCGGGAGAGAAATGTGCCCACCGCCCGGTGGATTACGGTCTCGTCGTCCACTAGGAGAATTTCCACTTAGTGTCTCCAGATTTAAGCGTCTGCCGCAGGTATGGCGGAGTCGGTGCGGCATCGTTCCACCAGCCGTTCGATTTCTTCTACGACAGCGTTTCCAAGTTCCTGACGCATCGCCTTTAATAGAAATTGATGAGCGTTTGTGTACAGCCCTGCAACAATTATGCCACTTTATACTTTTTGAATTAATTTGATATGTAAAGTTAAAGAGTGATTATTTTTAAACACAGTATACCAGCGAGGCATTTATGCAGCACTACGATGTAATTGTCATGGGAGTAGGGGGGATGGGCAGCGCCGCACTTTACAGTTTGGCGCGGCGCGGCTTGAAGGTATGTGGGGTAGAGCGTTTTGGCGTGGCGCACGATCGGGGTAGTTCGCATGGCGACACGCGCATTATTCGCAAAGCCTACCTAGAACATCCCGATTACGTGCCATTGCTGCACCGGGCCTATGATTTGTGGGAGGAATTGGAACGCAATAGTGGGCGGGAATTATTGGTGAAGACGGAGATTTTAGTCGTCGGTCAGGCGCAATCCAGCGCGATGCGGGGTCTGGAAGTCTGCTATCAACAGCATCAATTGCCACACGAGTGGCTCGATATGGCCGCGGTAAAGGCGCGTTTTCCGCAGTGGCATCTGGCCGCTGGAAATGTGGCGCTTGTCGACCCATTGGGCGGTTTTTTGCGGGTGGAAGAGTGCATTGAGCAACATGTCGACCAGGCGTTAAAGTGCGGAGCGCAACTCTACGCCGACGAGCCGGTGCGGGCTTGGAAGAGAGCGGATCGGGGCATTGAGGTAGAGACGGTGCGGAGAACGCTGACGGCCGACAAATTGATTATTGCCACGGGTGCCTGGGCGCGGCCCGAGTTGGCCAATTTAGGTGTGGAACTGCAAGTCGTGCGCAAGGTGCTCTTTTGGTACGCGGCGCCGGACGACTATCGCGTTGGACATTTTCCCTGTTTTATTATTGAGAAGGACGAGGCCATCCACTACGGTTTTCCCACTATCGATCGCTGGGGGTTGAAGGCGGCCCGACACTCGCCGCCGCACCAGATGGTCGACAATCCGGCTGCGGTCGAGCGCAATCTAATGGCCGGCGACGAGGACCTGTTGTTGCAAGTCCTCGAAGAATACCTACCTGGCTTAAAACCGCAACGCACCCGGCACGAAGTGTGTATGTACACGGTGACTGCGGACGGAAATTTTATTCTCGATGTGCATCCCGAGTGCGACGACGTAGTGCTGGGGGTCGGTTTTTCGGGGCATGGGTTTAAATTTTCCTCGGTGATCGGCGAAATTTTGGGGGACCTGGCAATGGAGGGCAAGACGCGGCATCCGATTGATTTTTTGCGCTTGGATAGGTTGTTGTAGGGTATTGGGGGTTCTATTGACGCGGCAGCGGAGCCAGCCTATCATTGGGCTGTTTAACTAGAAAGGAAACAGAACATGGCACTTGAAGACAACGTAAAGACAGCTTCACGACCGGCGCAATTGCGCATTACTGATATGCGCATAGTCCATTTGCGCGGTGCGCCGTTTCGTTCAATTATCATCCGCCTAGATACCAACCAGGGCATCAGCGGCTACGGCGAGGTGCGCGACGGTGGCAGTAAGACCTATGCCCTGATGCTCAAGAGTCGCATCGTCGGCGAAAACCCCTGTGATGTAGACAAAATTTTTCGCAAGATTAAACAGTTTGGCCACCACGCGCGCCAGGGCGGTGGGGTGTGCGGTATCGAAATGGCGCTGATGGACCTGGCCGGCAAGGCCTATGGGGTACCGGCCTACCAATTGGCCGGGGGGCGCTTTCGCGACCGGGTGTTGTGTTATTGCGATACCGATTCGACGCTGGATGGCAAGGAGATGGGGCGGCGGCTCAAGGAGCGCATGGAGATGGGGTTTGGTTTTCTCAAGATGGATGTGGGGATCCGCCTATTGCAGGGCATTGCCGATACGCTCATCGCGCCGCCGGGCATGCTGGAGAGCAGTGGAGTCATGCATCCCTTTACCGGCATCCAGATTACCGAGAAGGGCATTAACGTATTATGTGAGTATGTGGCGGCGGTGCGCGCCGAGATTGGTTACGAGGTGCCGCTGGCGGTTGACCACTTTGGGCATCTGGGGCTGGAGTCGTGCATTCGCTTGGGCAAGGCGCTGGACCAATTTAGTTTGGCCTGGTACGAAGATATGATCCCGTGGCAGTTTACCGATCAGTACGAGCGCCTTGCACAGGCGGTAGATACGCCCATTTGTACGGGTGAGGACATCTATCTCAAGGAGGGATTCGAGGAATTGCTCGAGCGCCGCGCCGTAGCGGTTATCCATCCGGATCTGGCTTCGTCGGGTGGCATTATAGAGACCAAGAAGATCGGCGATAGGGCGCAAGAATGTGGGGTGGCTATGGCGTTGCATATGGCGATGTCGCCGATTGCGGCGCTGGCCAGTGTACATTGTGCGGCGGCGACGGAGAATTTTATGGTATTGGAAAATCATTCGGTAGATGATCTAGAGCGCTGGAGTAGTTTGGTGCAAGGGTTGCCCGTGCCGTTGATTGAAGAAGGATATATTCGGGTGCCCGAAGGACCGGGTTTGGGATTTGAGGGTTTGAATGAGGAGGTGGTGCAGGCATTTGTGGATCCAGACGATTCGGGGGTGTTTGAAGAGACGCAGAAGTGGGATGGGGAGCAGGCCCACGATCGTTTGTGGAGTTGAGTGAGGAATTGGAGTGTAAGGTATAGAGGGATGATCTCTGAGACCTTGTGGCCATGTTTACTTATAACCTAGACGAGTGAGATGAGCAATAAGAGATATGAAATCGCGGTGTTGAAGGGAGATGGGATTGGGCCGGAGGTGGTGGATGAGGCTGTAGGTGTGTTGCAGGCGTTGGAGCAGAAGGGGGGGACGGCCTTTACATTTAAGGAATATGCCTGTGGGGTTCCGCCTTTTTTAGAAGAAGGCAATCCATTGCCGGATGCAACATTGCAGGGGTGTAAGGAAGCCGATGCCGTGTTGTTAGGAGCGATGGGGTTGCCGGACGTGCGCTGGCCAGATGGGACGGAAATTCGGCCGCAGGTGGACTTGCGTTTTAAGTTGGATTTGTATGCGGGGGTGCGGCCTATTTATCTCTATGCGACGGAGCACACGCCGCTTAAGGGAGTAGAGGCCGGAGACATCGATCTGGTTATTTTGCGCGAGAATGTCGAAGGTTCGTTTGCGGCGATGGGCAGTGGCATTGAATTGCGGGGAGAAGTGGCAGTGGATTCAATGGTCATTACGCGTTCGGGTACGGAACGGATTGTGCGTTATGCTTTTGAATTGGCTGTAGAACGAGGCAAGGAGCCGATGAAGGTGACTTGCGTCGATAAGGCCAATATCTTGCGGTCGATGGCGTTTTTTCGTGGCATATATACTGAAGTGGCGCAAGATTATCCGCAGGTGGAGCGCGATTACGGTTATATCGACGCGATATCGCTCTATATGGTGCAGCGGCCGCAGGACTACGATGTAATGGTGATGGAGAATATGTACGGGGATATTCTTTCGGACCTGGCGGCGGGCTTGGTGGGCGGATTGGGCATGGCGCCTTCGGCGGATATTGGCGAAGAGGCAGCGGTGTTCCAGCCGTCGCATGGCACGGCGCCCGATATTGCGGGGCAGGGCATCGCCAATCCGGTGGGGACTATACTGTCGGCAGGTTTGATGTTGCGTTGGTTGGGGGTGCGGCACGATGACGAAAAGGCTAGGGAAGATGGACGAAAGGTAGAGGATAGCGTGCGCCGGGTGATGAGTGTGGGTGGGGTGGGTACGCCGGATCTGGGCGGAAATTTATCGACGCGCGAATTGGGGCAGCGCATTGTGGATGCAATTGAATGAGGAAGGGATTATGGAGAGCGTTACGCAAGAGCAAGTAGCATTCTACCGAGAAAATGGTTACTTGATAGTGGAGGGGTTGGCCCTTGGGGAGGTGGAGGAATTGCGGGCCGATACGTTGCGGCTGTGCCGGGGGCAATACCAGCACGAGAAGTTGCGGCCGATGGAGGCTGCCATGAGCGACGAGGAGGTGTTGAGTCATTTTCTGTGTCTGCATCATCCGCACAAGGTCAGTCCGGTGATTTTGCAGATGGGGGTCAAGCACAAGGGCATGGTGGCAGCGTTGGCGGCGTTGATCGGGCCGGATGTGAAGTGCATGCAGTCGATGCTTTTTGTCAAGCCGCCCGGTTTCCAGGGGCAGGCCTGGCATCAGGACGAGATTTATATTCCGACGCGGGACGGCAGTTTGACGGGGGGGTGGATTGCGTTAGACGACGCCACGATCGAGAATGGCTGTTTGTGGGTATTGCCGGGGTCGCATAAGGGGGTGCTCTACGAGCAGCGGTCACACGGCAATACGGAGGAGTTTGATAATACGGGGGAGTCTTATGGTTTTGATGAGAGCGGGGAGATTGCGGTGGAGGTGAAGACGGGGGATGTGGTGTTTTTTCATGGCTATTTATTGCATCGGTCGCGCAAGAATCGCAGTGGGGCGTGTCGGCGGGTGTTGGTGAATCACTATATGAATGCGTGGTCGATGTTGCCGTGGAGGGTTGGGGAAGGGGAGTCGGCGGCGCGGGCGGATTTTCGGGATATTATTATGGTGCATGGGGAGGATCCGTATGCTTGGAAGGGGGTTGAGGAGGTTAGTGGGTTGGGGTTGAGGATGTGTAAGGCGTTGGAGGAGAAAGGGTAGTTTTGTTGTTATTTTTTGGGGACGGTTTGGAGGGATCCCGCCTCTGGTGTTTTGTGGGGCCCAGGGTGGCTTGCACCGCACTTCCCTTCCTCACAGCCTGTGGCTGTGAAGCCCAGCCGCCCTTGCACCCAGATGAAATAAGGTGAGTGGGATGGAAACTGGGAATATTGATCGACGTAGGTTTTTGGAATTGGGGCTAGGGCTAGGGGTGGGGGTGGCGGCTTTGCCGTTGGTGGGGTATGGAGCGGAGGTGGAGAGTATAGGGCGAGGGCAAGGGCGGCGGCGGTTGCGGGAGTTGGGCATTGTGATTGGGGGGTTGGAGACGGGGGAGTATAATGCTATTACTGATGTGGGGGGGGTGGGAGTGGGGCATACTACTTTGAT